>Ga0307517_10003123_pt1 | contig 26081 bp, 10 predicted proteins | sample 23_EM_MG_FD_194515 | JGI IMG/M metagenome (GOLD analysis project Ga0307517, IMG submission 194515) | Populus trichocarpa ectomycorrhiza microbial communities from riparian zone in the Pacific Northwest, United States - 23_EM | ecosystem: Host-associated > Plants > Roots > Unclassified | place... | reverse complement strand
GAGAGGAGGATGTCCTGGATGATAGGACGAGTAAGAGATTTGTTAATTGGGGATTGTGGAAGAAGAGTCGATAACTTGGTATCTAAAAATATAGAGGAAAATCTGCCGAATGTTTATTGATTATATAGAAAAAAAAATCCCTAATCTCAATTGAATTATTATGTCCTTGCTCATTTGTTTTGAATACAAATGTTGGGGTTGTTACATATTTTTTTTTTAAATTTTGATTTTACACAAACTTTATATTTTCATTACTAAGACACCTCTCTCCTATCAACATTCTATTTTTAGATAGTACAAAATTGTCACTCTAAAAAATCAATTTAAAATGATTTTTGCTCAATAATAAACTAGATATTAAGTTCATCTTAATATCAACGACATGAAGCATATTGTTGAGTGTTAAAAAAAATTTTGAAGTCATTTTCAGGATGATCTTCCAAACACCTAATATCTTGAAGGTTGATGAATTCTCCATGTACAAATGTTCACCAACCACTTCTAATAAGTGGAGAACATTCTTTTTTAGTCCATAAATGTCTTGTTGCACCAATATAAACCCACCACTCCCTAGAATCTTTGATCATAATGAATTCATAAACAACAACAATTATGTTCATTTTTGAAACTTATTAATGAGGTGGTCAACCTCATTGATATTGGCTTCAACAATTAGTCTCTCTCTTAGGTTACTTTGTTGAGCTCTATTTATGTAACCATTGATATCTTTTTTTTTTGGAAAATTTGTTATCCTTTTCCACTCTTATCCTTAAAATAAGATCTTCAACTCCCATTTTATTGCTCTTATGCTTAAGATATTTCTTGAATTCTTTATAAGATGGTGATAATTTTTTAATAATTACAGCCACTTGAAAGGATTCATTTATAACTATATCTTTAGCATAACTATTATGTAAGGTGAGTTAAAACTCTTGATCTTGGATCATAATGATCCCTGATTCAACTAATTGAAATCCAAAAAAAATTTCGATTGTAAACTTTTATATAACAACGACGTCAACCTTGAACTTTTTGTCCAAAGTATTTTTGCACTCTTGATTGAACTATACACATTATATTATCTATTGTTCAATCTATTTAAGATGTAGTTCTTGCACATGAAATCACTTAATTTGATTCTATACGTCAAAAGCTACCATAATAATAGAATCAAAATCATTATTTGACCACTTTGATGCTTTTTTCACCTAAGACATTAAAATAGTTCAATGTGGTCATATAAGATAATATTTTATATTTCCATCTCTTAAAGTTCAATTCATTGAACATTTTAAGGTTCTCACCATTCACCATAAAAGGTGAAGCAATATTGGTTGAAACAACCAATTCCTAAGATAAAATCATTATAAAATTATTGAAAAAAAACAACCAATATTATATAAATAATTTGGTTTCTCAAAGCACATATAAAAGCAACACTCCAATTTTTTTACAAACCAAAGCTTGAGATTTTCTTATCACAAAACAAAAGCTAAACTAATATAATATATTCAACCAAGCAAGATATTAAAAGTCATGTCATGATATATATATATATATATATATATATATATATATATATATATATATCCACAACATAACATAGATAACATTACCTGACCAGTAAAATATAATAAAAAAAACATATAAAGGTCAATTTCAAGTTAATGTTCACTTGTTTGATTATTGAGGGCATGTGTTTGAACCAATGTTGTCAATTTTGTTCTGATCAGCACATAATAACTGGTATATCTCGTTCATGTTTAAAAAATAGAATAAACTGGAACAAACTTCATCTCAGAATCTCAGCTTGTTTCGGAAAGTCCAGTCAAATTTCGGCCGGAATGTTGTAGTTCCATTTTAGCCAAATAATGTGTTCTTTTTTTATATATAAAAAAACTATATTTTTCTCTCTAGTTTCATCCTTCAAAACTTCGTTTATTAGAGATTGGACTTCAAAATTTATTGTAGTTTGTTTATTTATGGTTATCTTAGTCTCATGACTTATATCACGAGTTTGGTGGGTTAACTCATTTGACTCAAGGTTTTTTTTTTTAATTGATTCTTTTTAGTTTTATCATTCAACATCTTTAATATTTGGTTGATTATGAATTATGATTTATCTTTTTTTCAGTTTGTTTTTTATGACATGTTTGGAACCTTCTTAATTGAATCCAATTCATAGGTTTTAATAAAATTTCATGTTTGAAACCCTCTTTCATTACAGTAGAGAATTGATTCTAAACAACCTATGAAATTATCCTAGTCTCATGAGTCGGGCCACAAGTTTTGTGGGTTAACCTAAGTAGACTTGGGTTGTTTTATGATCTCATGATTCGGGTCGATCCAATATGTTATCATCTCAACAATTAAACAAAGAGATGTTGTCTTGATTGTTTTTATGTCAAATTATATTTTTAATAGTCATTCAGATTATCTTTGGATCCGTCGAGTAGACACACACACACACACACACATTAGAACATACCATTCCAATCTTTATTTGAACAAGTCGATTAAAGACCTAATTTAATATACCAATAATATTAAAATACTGAGAATGCTAACAAGGTTTTGTTAGCAAGTAGTTGCACCTGCTCGCTCAATAGGTCCACATGTACTTTTAGTTATGGCTGTATGGAGCCATAAGAGAGCTTATTGGTGTTAGAAAACTTAAATAATTTATGATGAAATTCAATGCACACCAATTTTCTAAATGAGAGCAAACAAAAATAAAAAAGATGAAAATCTTATGACCCTTTTGAAAAGCTCTAAAATGATAAATATTGGTAAAATTATTTTTTTCCTTCTTTTTATGATGAATTTTTAAAAAGAAGTAGCTATGGTAACTATACATATTATTGTGATTGACATTATCCATTAAAAAAATATTGATTTATAAGATCACATGTAAAGTAATTTGATCACATTATAACTTTTAGTGCATGTTTGACATTGCGGTCTAACTGTGCTTTTGAGAATTTTTGAAATTTATTTTAGCTTCAAATGATTTTTTTTAACGTTTTAGATCGTTTTGATGTCCTGATGTTAAAAATAATTTTTTATTTTTTTATAATTTTAATGCATTTTCAAATAATAATCACTTTGAAAAACAACATCTACTACACTTCCAAACATGCTCTTAATCCCAATGCTAATTGGCAAGTCACAAGGTAGTGTTTGATATTGTGGTAGTAGTTGTTTTTCAAAGTATTTTTCATTTAGAAATGCATCAAAACTATTTTTTTAATTTTATTTTTGATATCAACATATCAAAATGATTCTAAAATATTAAAAAATATATAATTTGAAAAAAAAAAGACAAAATTTGACAAAAGGGTGGCCAATAGCCAAACAGGGTATTAAGTTGACAATTAAAGCGTTTTTAGCTTGTCGCTTGCCTTATGTAGAATTGTTTTGAAAACTAACATAATTTTAAAAAAGTGAAGAGTAAATAACACACTTTTAAAAAGTTTTGGGGAAATGACATAGTTTTTACATAACTGCTATTCAGAATAACGGTTATTTAACAACCGCGATTTACAATAATGGTTTCATAACAAGTCCACGATTCTGAATCGTGGTTATGATGTATATTAAAGCACAAATATTTTCCTCCATTGCCGCCGGTTCTCAAGAAAAAAAATCCTATAACCCGAAAAAACCCAAGAGAGAAAGTCATCAAATCACCCAAAACACTGTCCAATCCTCCATAAAAACACTAGAATCATCTTTCCCTTGTCACCACAAGTATTTCTATCATTTTTTAGTTGCAAACCACCGGTCAAGCTTTTGTGTCCAACCAAACCACTGCCACCAATCACCTACACATCATGAAAGCAAGGTGAAGCACTTACATTGTCTGTTAGTTTGATGGGTTTAAGTATTGAATTAATAAATTTTGTGTTTTGATTTAATTTAGTTTTTGTGTTATGTTTGATAATTTGGAATTTGTGTTGTATTTGATAATTGGATTATTTTAGATTATGAATGTTGTAATAATGTGTTGTTAATACAATTGATGTTATTTATGGAATCAATTAGACTTGAATTAAAGAAATTGTGGTTTAAATTGATTATTGGGTTAGTTTTCATATTTAATTATATTGTTTGAATTGATATAAATTTTATTCTAATTGATGCAATTAGTTGTCATAATTTAATTTTTAATTGTAAAAAAAAATTTAATTGATAAGTTGTAAAAATTATTGTAATTGAATTTTTACAATTAATTATAGTTTTATTTCTGTTATTATGGTTTATATAATAACAATTTGTGTTTGTATCGAATTGTGAGATAATTTATTTTTGATTAAACAAGTATTTTTTATTTTACAGAACATGTCTTCAAACTTCTTTATGTTGTATCATTATAGTGGTACTATCATTCCTGTACGAATAATAGTATCACTTATATTGACAGAAGTACCGTGTTCTTAAATGTTACTAGAGGCATGTCATTTGAAGATACCAAAAAAAATTATATGTGAAAGACTTGAGTTGAATTATAATGATGTTGAAATAGATATCACTTGGAAGTATCTTGTTGGGGAGCATCAATATTTTCCGATACGGATTGCTTGTGATGTTGATTTTAGAAATATGATGAAAATGTTCGTGCAAAGTGGAACAAACATGATGGAGTTGTATGTGAGTAGCCGACCTAAACTTATTAGATCATATAATATGGAGCTTAGAGATACTAATATATAAATGCCCATATTTGCTTGACCACTTAGACAATTATCACATTTAGCTTATACTGGTACATCTAGGACATTGGAAGATAGGGTTATGGGAATTTATGATGAAAATATGATTAAAACTACATATTGTGATCAGTGCAGGTATGATTTATTCGATCCTAGTGATAATGAAGATAAGAATGTCGGGAGTTTAGTTGAAACATTAGATAATGATAATGATGATGGTGATGATGATGTAATGAGGCCTCCAGTTCTAGAATTTGGTCGTGATACTGGAGTTGATGACATGGTTTGTAATGATTGGTCTGTTTATCATAAAAAAATCAGCTGGAAGTGGTAATTTGGTTATTTGATAAAATTTCAAAACGAAAGATGATTTGGTGAATGCTGTTAAGTAATGACACATTGCAAGTTTACTTGAATATTGCGTTTAATGTTCAAACCAAATATTTTTTCAACTACAGTGTGTTCATGTATCTGGATGTCAATGGTACTTATATAGGGGATACCATAAAAGGTTAGATTCCTTTGAGTTAGCAAAGTTGAAAAGTAAACACACAAGTACCACTATATACATAAAAAAAAAACCATCATCAGCTTGGTACTAAATTTATTGCATCAGCGTTGTAACTCTTGTCCAAGATAACCTTGCATTATTGTTTCCAATATAAGAGAAGAAATTAAATTGTACTATAGGTTTAAAATTTCTTACTATAAAGCATGGGTTACAAAACAAAATATACTTGAGGAACTTTTTAGAAGACATGATGACTCATTTGAAATGTTACCTAGATTGTTTGTGGCTTTACAAGAATCAAATCCTGGAATAGTTGTTGAGTGGAAACATAATGGACAACTTGATAGTGAAATAATTGTGTTTGGTAGTGTTTTCTAAGCATTTGGTCCTGTAATTGATGAGTTCAAGTCTTGTAGGTCTATCATCAGTATGGATGACACCTGTCTGTATGAAAGGTTCAGTGAAAAGTTATTGATTGCAGTTGCTTTTGATGCAGACAATGAGATTTTTTCTTTGGGCTTATGCATTAGTTGAAGAAGAAAATAATGTTAACTGGAGTTGGTTTTATGACTCATTCAACGTCACATTATAGGTAACCGTAATGGTATATATATTATATCGGACAAACATGCTGATATTAAGTATGAAATGACAACAATTTGATTTGAACCGATTGGATATCATTGGTATTGTGTTAGACACAACATGCAAATTCAATCACAAATTCAAAGATTTGTCAACCAAAAAAGAGTTGCTTAGGATGTACTATGAATCTTCAAAGCGTAAATTTTATGAATGATTTGATGTTATGTTGTTTCCAGTCCATTCCACTTTATAGTTAGGGTTCAGGTGTCCTTGCATGTTTGTATAGGTATTTATGTCAAGCTAGCTTTGAGAAATCAAAGCAAGTTAGAGGATGTTTATTACTTTTACAGGTAAAATAAATGTAATAAGTTTGTTATTTTTATATTGTGTTATTTTTATATATATTTGAGTTGGTTACTGATTGTTGTATGTTTTTTTTGTACATAAAGCTATGATCGTGAGAACATTTACACTTGGAGAGGCTACGAATTAAGTCTACACCTGTTATGTCTATCCATGTTTTAGAGGTTGATATACAACTTCTGTTAGAATACAAGTAATATGTTATTGAACATATAAATTATGTTGTTTAGATTAAGAATATTTTTCAAGGAAACCTTATTTAATAAATTTCATTGCTTATTTATTAACAAATGGTGTGAGAGTAGATATTTTGAACATAATTCAACCCACGTTTTGAAATTTTATCAAAGTGAGTTAGATAGACAACAATCAAATGAAGTACGTTAGTAAATTATGAGAGTGAAATAATTGTATGTGTTGATGTTGGCAAATGATGAGAATTGATTACTTGTATTGATGTTTGATTTTTTGGATGTTGGTAACTCCATTAAAATAATTGTGTGTGTTGACATTGGTAAATGATGAGAATTAATTACTTGCATTAATGTTTGATTTTTTTATATTTATAAATGTTGGGAGATAATTTTCCTGGGTTGATATTGGTAAATGATTAGAAATAATTGCATTATTGATGTTTCGATAAATCGGTGAAACCTTTATTCTACAGAAGATATGACAGCTGCTCATGTTATATACACACTGGCCATGAATTTCTGGACATCAGTTGTCCCCCTTGTATTTTTTGAGCTTGTTGAGTTGCATTGTCTGGACCGTGTGATGCGATAATTTGGCTTTACGCAACTCATCCCATATGACATAGATATGAGCGATCAGTTACATTCCATTAGTCGTCTGGGTAGAATCGCCGATTAAAATTGGATGATCTACCATCTCCAACATATATTGATGTGGGATGCACAAAGAAATTTTAATTTTAGAGAGGTGCATATTATAATTTATGAGGAAGAATACATAGGTTGGTACCTGAGTATAACATGTCAAATCATTACACCTAACCCAACGCAAGTTCCTCCATGCGAGGAGATATAGTATGAGCCACATGCACGACGTATTCAGAATGTTGTAAGTATTTGTTACTTTTTTATAAGTTTTGACACAATCATTATATTTTACTTATGGATTAATAATTTTATTTGCTTCATATTAGGTTAGACAATTGCTACATGATGATCGACGTGTTATGATTGATCTTCGTGATCTTTCTGATGATGATGGACTTTCTTGTTATTATACATCTTCCTGCCTCGAGACATGTCATACTACACTTGACATGTTAGGAGAGACACTAAGCCTAGATAATGTTGTCTCGGAGAATGAAAATCATACAGATAGGTAGAAGTCGTGCTATTGATGAAGCTGGTTAATCCACTCATCATCGCAAAAGACATAAATAGGCCCAGATGTATTATTATATTGTGTATAATTATTTTTTTTATTTTTCTATTTAAGAGTTATTTTTATTATTACTAGTCTTGTAATATTATTTTTGGTAATTGTCATGTAGATTTTAAAATTGTCTTATATTTTATACATTTTCATACTTGATTTATATAAGCATGATTTAATATCATCAAAAACAGATAAACATGTGAACATGTTTAAAATTTTGAATCATTCATTAACAACTTAAAATACAAAAATAAAAATAATATTTAAAATACACACGTATTAATTAGAAATTATAATTAATAAATAAAAATGATAATAATATATCACATTTTAAATTATGGGTCTTGTTTGGTTTTTGATTGCGGTGATTTAGACTTAGTTCTATGTTAAAACTGAATTTAAGACACAATCACTATTCTCAGCTTAACAGTTCTAAACGAACACTAATAATAATAGTAATTATTAATAAAACTGTGTTTTTCAATAACGAGTTAAAACTGTACTATATTTCAATTTTTTTTTTCCTGCGCTATTTTTCAAAAACTTAATGCAAATTATGCTAGTTTGATAAAATACCCCTTTCTTTTCTTATGTTTTCATATATTACATTGACAAAGAGGTTGCATTTGAACCATAATAACATAGAGGGTCTAATTTGAGCAAGCATAAAAAGTAGAGGGACCAAAGACGTTGAACAAAAGGAAGCAGATGCTAACCCAGATAAACGTTTGACTATCTTTTTTCATTTTTATCTCCAGATCACTTGTTGCTTCTCTCTTGGCAAGGCACAAGTTTCTGCTCGCATTTGCTATGGCGGAAATACTTTTGTCTGCACTTTCTGTTGAGTTTGTTTATGGATTTTTGGATCCCTTTAGCGCTCTGAATTTGAGTGAGGCACTGGAAATCAAGGGACAGCTGGAGAGGCTGCGTGAATCATCAATCCTGGTTCAGGCCATGTTACAAGATATTGAGGAAAGACAACTGACAGAGGAGTCCTTGAAGCACTGCTTGGATCTGAAAGATAAAGTTTTCGATGCTGAGGATGTGATAGACGAGTTTGTTTATGAGGCCCTCCAGCGAAAGGTTGAGATCCGAAGCCTGAGGAAGAAGGTACGCAGGTTCTTTTCGCTTTCCAACCCCATTTTGTTCTTGTTGCAACTGAAACGGAAGCTTATGCGGAACAATAGATCGCTGGATAAACTGAAAAATGAAGCCGCTGGATTTGGGCTTCGAGTTGCATCTTTTAGTACAATTCTCGAAAATATTCCGAACCAAGAGACAGACTCCTTTTTTGACCACCCAGAACTTATAAAAGGAAGGGAGGCCGATGTCTCTAAAGTTATCAACTTGCTGACCAGCTCAAGCAATCAACAAGATCTTTCTGTTATTCCTATAGTGGGCATGGCAGGTATAGGAAAGACAACGTTGGCAAAACTGGTGTTTGATGCTGTTGACGACGGAGAATTTTTCGATGAAACATTATGGGTCTCTGTTTCTGATGATTTTGACCATCAGAATATTTTGGGAAGTGTGCTGGTTGCTCTTTCGAGAAACATGGGAAGAGTAGAGAACATTGATGTGATGGTTGACCGTCTTCAGCAGGAGTTGGAAGGGAAGAAATTTCTTCTTGTACTTGATGATGTGTTGAATGAAAATTATGAGAAGTGGGACAGGTTACGGAATTTTTTCTTGGGAATTAGTGGAATTAATGGGAGTGCCATCATTGTTACAACTCATAGTAGGAGGGTGGCATCTATAATGGAGACATCTCCCGGGTGCAGGTATGAGCTGAAACCACTATCTTGTGACGAATCTTGGTCCATTATTAGTGAAGCGGTGTCTGGAAATGGGGGAGGACCAATAACTTCTGACTTGGAAGCTATTGGGAAAGAGATTGCAGAAAAATGTGAAGGTCTTCCATTAGCTGCAAGGGCTTTCGGGAGAATGATGCGCTTGAGATTCGGGATAGAAGAATGGTCATTGCTCAGAAATCTTCATGCTTGGGATGCACTAGTTAATCAAATTTTACTTCCAATAAAGCTAAATTATGATTGCCTTCCGTTGACTGTTAGACGGTGTTTGGTATATTGTTCAATTTTTCCCAAAGGTACTAAAATAGGAAAGGAACAGTTGATTGAACTTTGGATGGCTGAAGGGTTTCTTGGGACATCTAACGAAAGGATGGAAGATAGAGGTAATCAATGTTTTAGCTACTTAATTGACAATTATTTTTTGGTAGATGTGGAAAGAGATGAGTTGGAGAATATTAGAAGTTGCAAGATGAATAATATTGTGCATGATCTTGCATCTTATCTTTCAAAATATGAAGTGAAGAATTCGGAGGCTTATCCTGGTGTTGATGATTTATCTCATATTCGTTATGCAAATCTTAGTTGTGACACAGAAAATGCACAGGAGTTCTTCAAAACTGGGGGTAGAAAATTACGTTCTTTGTTTTCACGTGATTTCATTCATGACTCATGGAACTTCAAAAGCTTGCGAACCCTAAGTCTGGATGGTGCTGATATCAGGGAGTTGCAGGGTTCGATCGGCAAGTTAAAACATCTGAGATATCTTGATGTATCGCGGACTCATATCACGGCATTACCCGATTCCATCACTAATCTCTACAACTTACAAACTTTAAGACTTGTTGAGTGCAGATCACTTCAAGCACTTCCTAGAAGAATGAGAGATTTAGTCAATCTGAGACATATCCATGTTACTTTTCATCACCAGATGCCAGCTGATGTGGGATGCTTCTCTTTCCTTCAAACATTGCCATTCTTTATTGTGTGTCAAGATAGGGGCCAAAAAGTTCAAGAGCTGGAGTCCTTAAATGAACTAAGTGGGAGATTGTCAATATACAATCTGGAGCAGGTGAGAGACAGAGATGAGGCTGCCAAAGCAAACTTGCGTGAAAAAAAGGGAATATGCATGATGGAATTTGTATGGAGTCCAGAAAGAGAGAATTTTGACAATGATGATGACGTGATTGAAGGTCTGCTTCCTCACCAAAACATCAAAAGCCTGAAGATTGAGAATTATGGGGGTAAAAAATTCCCATCATGGCTGCTGCTGAGAACTCCCGGTACTGGTGATTCTTTTCCACTAAAAAATTTGGTGAATCTGAAATTGTTACACTGCAAGAGAACAGAAGAATTGCCAACGCTTGGACTTCTTCGTCGCCTTAAAGTTCTGGAGATTATTGGAATGAATACCATACGATGTATAGGCATGGAGTTTTACATAAATGAGGGAGAAAGCAGGAGGGAAACAATGCCACTGTTTCCGGCATTAAAAAAGTTATCTCTACAGTGTATGGAGAATCTAGTTGAATGGAGAGCACCGGCATTAGGTGGAGGAAGTGACATGATTGTATTTCCTTACCTTGAAGAGTTGTCCATTATGCGTTGTCCGCGATTGAACAGCATTCCAATAAGCCATCTTTCATCACTTGCACAACTTGAGATCTGCTTTTGCGGTGAGTTGAGTTATTTATCTGACGACTTCCATTCATTCACATCTCTTGAAAATTTAAGAATAGAAGTTTGTCCCAATCTGGAGGCCATTCCAAGTTTGAAGAATCTGAAGTCCCTTAAAAGATTAGCCATTCAACGATGTCAGAAATTAACTGCTCTTCCATCTGGGCTGCAATCCTGCACATCATTGGAGCATTTATGTATACGATGGTGCGTAGAGCTAACCTCAATTCCTGATGAATTGCGAGAGTTGCGCTCCCTACTTCATTTAGAAGTCACAAAATGTCCAAGCTTGAACTACTTTCCCGAGGATAGCTTATGCTGCCTCACCAGATTGAAGCAGTTGACGGTTGGTCCTTTCTCTGAGAAGTTGAAGACTTTCCCTGGTCTGAATTCAATCCAACATCTCTCGTCCCTTGAAGAGGTAGTAATATCTGGTTGGGATAAACTCACGTCCTTACCAGATCAACTTCAATACATCACTTCCCTGAAATCTCTGTATATACGGCGTTTCAACGGAATGAAAGCTTTGCCAGAATGGTTAGGCAGCCTCAAATGTCTCCAGCAGCTTGGGATTTGGAGATGCAAGAATCTGAGCTATCTACCTACAACCATGCAACAACTCTTTCTAGCAGAGAGGCTAGAGGTCATTGACTGTCCCCTTCTAAAGGAAAATGGCGCCAAGGGGGGTGGTTCCGAGTGATCCAGAACTTCTCACGTCCTAGGATCAGTTCCTCTTATCACAAGCAGTTTAAATAATTATACATATGGAAGGTAAACTCATGTTTTATTTACTCTCTAATCCCTATGTTATTCATCCATTCTCGGTCTCTTTTCCTAATTAATTTGGTCACCCATTTGGGTTTGATCCGCAGGGCTTTAGGATTGCATCTTGTAAGCTCGGTGCTAAAATGAAATCCAATTTCTCGTTGAAACTTGAGCTAGGTACTTCAATTCTTTCATGTTCAATTAATTGTTCATCTTTATTAGCCGTTGTTACAAACTTTCTCGTTATATTAATTCAGGTGGTCATCATACATTGTTTTCTTGCTAAAATCAAAACATTTTCTTTATTTTGCAGAGTATTTACCCTTTCTTTTCTGGTGAAATGTTTAGTAGTTTAATATTAAAAGTTTCCAACATATTCTAATGAGTTCATTCATGTTAAATCTAATTATGACATTCATAATGTTAGAAATTTGATATGCTTTAGAAAATGATGCGAGCATAATTCATTTTTTTTCTTTTACTGTGAGAGTTTTTCTAGGACAGGATGTTGACCATGAGCGGATGACATGCTGATGAGTCTTGATGGGTGTATAAATAAATGCTAGGAGATCATTCAAAGGTTCTCTCTTTTATATAGCGTTTAGGAAACATGGTTTTAAATGCTGTGATTTAGTAATTTTATAGCTGACACAAGGAAATTAAAAATTTTGTAAGGAAATAAGATCATATATTTTCAAGATTTGTTGCATTCCATACAAACTTGTATGAATACTAGTTTGGCCAACTGTCTACATGTGAGTATTTATTATTATTATTTTTTACAGTAGAAAAGAGCGCAAGAAAGCCTTGGCAAAAAGTCAGCAGCAGAGTTCCCTTCTTGAAACCCACGACACTGCTTCACCGACGATTCTCTACAAGACATCTAATAACTTGAACAATCCCCCGCATGAAACTAGTCATAGCGTCAGACCTGGTTATCAACAACAGAGTTTCTAAGGAATCAGATTGTAATATCACATTTTTTTTCGAGTTATGCTGGTTCACTTTCCATTTTTCCCCATTTCTCTAGCTGATTTCTGTACAGTTTTTTCTATTTTACTTTCCACTTTTTAAATTGTGTACTTGTAAACAATATCCAAGTCATATATTCATCCAACTTTAAGGGTTAGGTGTAGGGGTTAAAGATGTTGTTCTTTGTCGCTATATAGCGGTGATTATTTTTCTAGAATAAGATTAAGGTGATTAAGTTTTGTGAAAAAAAAAAGAAAGAAATTCTTGTTTTTTTATTAATGAAATTAAAAGAATGAGAGTCATTATCTAATATTATAATCACTAAAAAACCTATTAGTTTGGATAAGATGACAATTTGTGAATAGAAAGGACGTATCACTCTTAAAACACCTTATTTAGAGTAAGCTGCATTGCTATTTGTCTGAAATAAACTAAGGTCTTGTTATGTTTTCTAACCATAGGTTTGTCTAAAGTTTAAAAAAAGTTCTTAGAAAGGATGTCTTTATCTTACTAGGTTAAAACTTATTCATTTTAAAGTCAAGACATATAAATAAATGGAATTGTTTTATTTATTTAATACCGGAAATACATTTTGTGTACAAGTTTATAATCTCAGATATTAAACAAAATAAATTTTTGGTAAAAAGAATTAAAACATATAAAATAAATGATAAAAACACTTTTATTTAAAATCAAGAATACATCTTATGTATAAGTTTGTAATCCTAGATATTGAAAGAAACGAAAATAATTTTTTTGATATTTTTGAAATATAGATCAAATTATCATGACTTTAATAATCTAGTTGTTATATCCAAAAACATGCATACAAAGTAAAAAAAAAACTATTTTTTAATGATTTTTTATATAAGAAAATATGCAAATATAATCTATTTTTTAGAGACTTGTCCATATGAACAAAAATAAAACACATATTTTTTGGTATTGTTTAATAAGAAATTTTTATTTTTTTTGGAATTTTTTGATTAATGCAAGTATTTTTAATACTAGGTAAGTATTTTACAGTATAAGTTTGTTGTCCCAATATTAAATAAAACATGTTATTGATACTTAAAAGTCCTAGATGAATTACTAATAATGATATAAGAACTTGCAGAAAATAGAATTGAATCTAAATGAGCTCCAAAACTAGTACACATGACAATGTTCATCAGATGAACACGAAGAATATAAACCTAGAACTACCTAGAAAATCCAGAAAACACTGTTAAACCTAGAATGACCTTTTTTGACCTCTAAAACATGTTTTTTTTTGTTCCAACAAGACACATTATCAAAACCAAACATACTTGAATTAAAAAACTAATATAAACAACAAATCATCATAAAAATGCAAAAAAATCTAAGTTTCAATAGCCTACATTTTATGCAATCTGGATCCAAACTAAACACTTTATCCTTGCACAAGACTTAAGCAAAGGTCAGAAGGAAAGAACATGCTTTAAATAGACTAAAAAAACAGAAAAAAAAAAACAATGTAACAGTGTCATTTAAACCCCCAACAAAAGCATCTAGAATCTAACAAGTTAAAAACATTAATCCAACACACATCCCAGGCTATAAATACATAAACTTATGGCAGCTATAGACTAGAAAACAGACCTAAATAATAAGAAAAACATACATAAAAAGATCATAAAAATGACTAAAAATAACCAAAGCAAAATCAAATCTTAAAAACATCTAAAACAAAACACTAAACTATCAAATAACGACTATGACATGGATTAAAAAGGGGGAGGGGTGTACTCATTGAGCTCCACCCCCTCATCAAGAGTTGAAGACTTACCTAAACAAATAAGAGCAATGAGTTTTCTTTTGATTCCTTAATAATTACCAATTGGATTCCTAGGTTCTATTCGAGCTTCAAATGATTAAGAATCTCTTCCTTCCTTCATTGACACCTCGTTTCTCCATTTCTCTCCCTTTCTATTCTAAAAGCCTAAAGATTGTTATCTCTTTTTTCTTTTCTTTTTGATGTTTTTCTCGTGTCTTTCCCTCTTTCCCTCCTCTCTCTTCCTCTTTATATCCTTTAAAGGGAAAGAGGTTACCAAAACCACCTTCCCCTTAACGGTATTCTAAAACTAACATGTAGAGGATTCACTTCTTCATTCTGTTAGAGAATATGTTTTTTCTCTTTTCTGTTAGTTTTCCTTGTCTCTAGGCCCTAACAACTTTTGGGAGTTTCTAGAAAGAGTTGCGAAAAAAGAATTGAAATTGGTCAAAAAATGGTTGACTAGGGGTGCCTCTTCTTCGATTTAATCATGGCAGATGAGAGGTTATTGGAACAAAATAAACCATGGACATTGTAGAGAGGTATTTTTATTTACCTAAAATCAAACCACACTTCATTTGGAGACTTGTAGCTCTTTTGCCTTTGATTTAAAGTTGGATAAAAAACTATCGAAATTTTTATACCAGTCAAAGTTGATTTGGGATAAAAAGTTGAGGGCTTCCACATGGTAGGCGGGGTACAAACATCAATCAGGGGTGACCCCACCATGAAGAAGGGAAACTCCTCTATTTATCAGTGGTGGTTGGAGTTGGGAGGTGGTCAGAGTTGCCACGTTCATTCGCCTTAAAGTGCCTACTCGATCCACCAAAACTGAAAGAAGAAGATGCACGGTATCTTGAACGACGTTTTTATGGCTAAACCTTACAAATTAAGTTTTTCTTAATTTGGGATTTGAACAATCTTTGATTTGGTCCTTGTTGTTTCAATTCATCACTTGTGCCCTAAATTAGCCTTTGAACTTATTAATCTATATGATCGTGGCCTTGTAAATTTCATAATGCCTCCTCTGATTCAAACGTCTTTTTCAAATTGGTCCTTAGTTTTCAATTTGTTCAATTTGATCCCTAATAAATGTTGAACTTTCAATTTCTTTCAAATTGGCCCCTGCTGTGATCAATTTTAGTCCTTAGAGCTATGCATTTTTTGCCAGTTGGCCCTTGGTCATGAAAATCTTCGATTTAACCTCCAACAACTTTTAAACTTCTAATTTCTTTAAATTAAACCCTTGATTGCAACAATTTGGTTCCTCAAAGTCTCAATTAAGTTCGTATTCTTCTAATCTTTGTGAATTGACCCGAATTAGGCCTCAAAACTTAAATTTCTATCAATTAAGTCCTTGATTGAATCCTTAAAACTTGTTAGAAGTTTCATTCAGTCCCTGAACTCAATTAATTCTTCCAATCTTGGCAAAATTAACTTTTAAACTTAATTTTGCTTCAATTAACTCCTTAATAAAATCAATTTAACCCATTAAAAGTTTAATTATGTCCTTAAACTTATTTAATCCTTATATTTTTTGTCAAATAAGATTTCAAACTTAAACTCTGTCTCAAATCAAGTCTGTCTTCAACTTATCTTGATCTTCTACGGTTTAAGGCTTGTCTCCTTGTGTCCTGAAAATATTTTTTTGAATAAAAATAAAAAAATATTAAAAAAATAAAAGGTGTATATATTTTTTTTTAAATTAGGAATCTACAATTGGGTTATGATAGTTTCCCTCCTCTTTACAATACTTATAGTTTGGAGTCTTTTCTTTAAAAGGCTTTAGAAAGTACGTTTGTAAAGAAAAGAAAAACTTTTTGGGTTTGAAGAAGGAATCACTAGAAACCTTAACAAAATCAAAAGGAGATCAAATCTGGGCGACCTGCCCAAGGTGTGAAAACAAAGTTTTTCTTAACCTGGCCATTTTACAAAGTGACAATCTCGAAGATAGATTGATCTGTGTTTAGGTGACCTGCCCGTGTTTGTGAAATTTTTTTTTTTTACAAATGGTCTTTGTTCGGGCGACCATCCTGTTGTTCGTGATCAGGTAACCTGCTCGTGGTCTTTGTTCTGGTGACCTACCCGTGGCTTATGTTATGGTAGCCTACCTATTATGTGAAAAACATCAAGGATTTCTCATAAATGGTCTCTGTTCGGGTGACTAGCCCGTGGTTCGTGATTTGGTAACCTACCCGTGGCGTTTGATCGGGTGACCTCCCGTGGCTTGTGTTCGGGTAGCCTGCTTGTGGTGTGAAAAATATTTATGATCTTTCACAAATAGTTCTCTGATCAGGTGACTAGCCCATGGTTCATGATCGGATAACATGCCGATGGTCTCTAATTAGGTGATCTACCTGTGGCTTGTGTTCGAGTATCTTGTTTATGGTGTGAAAAATATCTAGGATCTTTCACAAATGATCTTTGTTCGGGCAACCAGCTCGTGGTTCATGATCGGGTAACCTACTCGTGGATTGTGTTCTAATAGTTCCTCGTGGTGTGAAAAATATCCAGGATCTCTTATAAATAGTCTATATTCAGGCGATCAGCTTGTGGTTCGTGATTGGGTAACTTGTTCATGGTCTCTGTTCGGGTGACCAGCCTGTGGTTCATGATTAAGTAACCTGTTCATGGTCTATATTCGGGTGACCAGCCTGTGGTTCGTGATCAGGTAACTTGCTCGTGATCTCTGATTAGGTGACATGCTTGTAGCTTATGTTCAGGTAGCCTGCCCATGGTGTGAAAAATATCCAGGATCTCTCACAAATGGTTTATATTCGGGCAACCAACTCGTCGTTCATGATTGGGTAACCTGCCCGTGGCCTCTAATTGGGTGACCTGCGCGTTGCTTGTGTTCGGGTAACCTGCCCGTGATGTGAAAAATATCTAGTATCTCTTATAAATAGTCTTTGTTCAGGTGACCAGCCCGTGATTCGTGATCGAGTAACCTACTCATAGTCTTTGATTGGGTGACTTGCTTGTGGCTTGTGTTCGGGTAACCTACTTGTGGTGAAAAAAATTCTGAATGCTTTCTTACAGCCAGGGTTGATGCTTGTCCTTTTTGACAACAAAAGTTGGACTTATTAATTGTGGAGTTGTATCTTGATAAAAAAAAAAATCTAGGATTTTAAATGACTAGTATGTGTTCAGGTGACTTGCCCCTGACTAAACTTCTTGGGGTCTCCTAATGGCAAAGTTGGAAGTTGGATTTTTAATGATCGAGTGAAAATCTTACCCTGTTATGTCAAAAACAAATTATGTCTAAATGTTATGCAATGAGATGATGTGCATGTCCTTACTTAGTTAGAAATATATATCCCTCATTTTTATCAACTTCTTGAATCTTTTTTATTGTTTGGCTTCTAACCTACTTAGGCTGGCATAGAGGTCTCATCATGTCTTTAGTGAATTTTAGAGCTTTTGAATCCACAACTCTGAGGAAAATCATTCTATTGCTAAAAAAAGTTGTCCGGAAGAGTTTGAAACAAAATTTTCCCTCCTGCTTTTTTTATTGTTGTGGGAAAAACTTTACTTCTTTATCGTATTCTCTTAAATGTGCTTATTTTTTATGGCTTAAGTAAATGATACTTTTTGAAAGCATTTTTTTATCTTATTGATTCTTAGGGAAGAAAATCCTTATCCGTAATGGTTGTTAGACTTTTGATTATTTTTTTTATTTTGAAAACTTTAGTGATTTTGATGTATGCTTAAAAGAACATCTTTTAATTTAAGCAATTCACCATGCCTTTGGGAAAAGGAAAATAAAAGGTATTTAAAGGTATGTAATGAGATGACTAGAACAAAAATATGGTAAAAAGTTTCTTGCATGCTCATTTTATCTTTATGGATAATGACAGATATTTTTGTTCATTGTGCCATAATTATGATGAAATCTTTGAAGATGTAATTTACCAATCCAAATTGTTTGTTCTCTTGATCAGAAAGGATTTATAAAGGCCCGTAATGTAGGTTATGGTTATGAAAGAAAAGGATTCATAGGTTCAAAAAATATTTTAGGGTTTATAGAGTTAGAATCACTACTCTCAACTCATTGTGTTTTTCATCATGCTTTTTCCCCCCATTTTGAGTGCTTTGGAGGGGCATCCCAATTTTGTTTTGACCTTGATTCGGTCTCTTCTGTTTTTTTTTTATATTTGGGCATGCCCCTAGCATTTTGAATTTCTCAAGCTCTTTGGCTTTCTTACGACTTCTTTTTGGTTTTAACTTGAAAATTCTACTTGTCCCCTAAGTGGAGGTATGATCCTAGTTAGGATCGACCTTGATCTTTTGAGTTTTTATATGACCACCTAGTATGGGGTGTGTTCCTAGTCAAGTATCAACCTTTGGCTTTTAGAAACTTCATAAGCCCCCCAACATGGGGTGTGATTCTAGTCAGAGTTTTTACAAAGAAAAAAGACTTATTTAGGCTCTAATAGGGACTACAAGGGATATATTTTAAAAAGCGAGGAAAACAAAGATGGCCTTTCTTGTTTTCAAACATAAATGATCAGAACTGATAAATCTATCCTTATTTAGAGTAATGGTCAGGAATAAGATTTTAAAATGACAACAGTTGAATCTTATTGCTTGTAATCATGCATACAACTAAAATTCAACTCAAGATATATGATAGAAAGTCATCATCTCAAGGTGAGAATTGCTTTGATGAACAAAATGTCAAGATATCATTTAAACAAACATCATATCACTTTTTTTAAAAGCCAAAATTGGTTAAAAGTCTGAAGAACACTTAAGAAAGGGGATTTCTCAAAAGACATTGTGAGCTAATGAGATCATGCAAGTTGTTTATTTAAGAGAAAAAAATAAATATTGGCCAAATTTTGTTTTATTGATGAGAACAAGTTACATGAAGTATTTCTTTACATAATCTGAATTCACAGGTCTAATTATATCTTCTTCATCCATGCTGATTAAGATTAATGCTTATTCTAATAATGCTTTCTTTACTATGTCGGGGCCTTCATAGTTTGGTGCCCACTTGCTATGATCTTTGTTAGGCAATGAGAGAACTTTTCTTAACACTAGATCACCTTTTCTAAATATTCTTGGCCAAACTTTATTGTCATGTGTTTTAGCCATTCTTTTCTGGTATAACTGGTGATGACAAATTACTACTAGTATCTTTTCACTAATCATGTTTAACTAATCATATCTTATCTTTGTCCAATTAGCTTCTTCCAGATCAGGCTCCATCAATACTCTCAATGACAGGATTTCCACTTCCAAAGAAATAACTGTCTCCATTCCATATACCAGAGAATAGGGTGTAGCACTAGTCGATGTTCTCACTGCTATTTTGTATGTGTTGAGAGCATGAGGAAGCCAATTATGCTAATCTTTATAAATGATTATCATCTTCTGAATAATCTCATTTATGTTTTTATTGGCGGCCTCTACAACTTAATTCATCTTCGGCCTATTCAGAGATGAATTCAAATGCTTGATCTTCTATTTAACACAATTCGATGATTGTTTTGCCATTGAAATTTTAAGCATTGTCCATGACTATTCTTTTAGGTAGCCTATATCGACAAATTAACTCCTTCTCAGTAAACATTTTGACAACCTTCTGAGTCACATGCGTGTATGAACATGCTTCAATCCATTTAGTAAAGTAATCAATTGCAACTAAGATGAATCTGTGTCAATTTCTGGATTTTAGATTAATAAACCCAATAACATCTAATCCCCGCATTGCAAATTGGTTTTTTTCTTTCTAAATATGCAAATTCTATCTCATCAAAGTCCTCTACTAGTTTGGAAAGGTATTATTGATATGACCTCAACTTTTCATCCTTGGTTTGTCATTATTGTTTTACTTAGCAGATTATCAACATTAAGTCTCCATATACATCTAACTTTTTTTATTTTCATTTATGCAGTTGCTTCTAGGCCATGAGTGCATGCTTCACTCAACTATATTGTTAGTACAGCTGAATCACAATTTGATTAAAATAGGGTACTGCTATCATCTAGAGAAATTATGATAGCTCCTGCTCCATTACCAAATATGTTCACAACTCCATAAAAGTACATTGTCCACCAATCATTCCCCTCTTCATTCTCGATTACCAAAACATCTTCATTGGGAAAGTCAAAGCTCAAAGGTTCATACTCCTTAATGGCGTTATCAACTAAATGATTAGCAATGACATTTCCTTTTACAGCCTTTCTAGTTATGTAGACTATGTCGTATTCATACAATAAAACTTGTCATCTTGCAATCCGACTTGACAAATATGGTTTCTCAAATATATACTTCAAGTGATCTATTTTAGAGATAAGCCATATGGTGTAGTACAACATATACTGGCATAATCTCTTAGCACCTCATGCTAATCCACAACATAACTTCTTAATCATACTATAATGTGTTTCACACTCTATAAACTTCTTGCTAATGTAGTAAATGACTTGCTCTTTTCTCCCCATCTTGTCATGCTGCCTTAGCACGACACCCATGGTTGCTTCATTGACCGTCATGTATAGTATCAAGGGTTTTACAGGGATTGGTTTACTAGCAGAGGTGGATTCATAAGGTATTGTTTGATCTTATCAAAAGCTTATTGACAATCTTCATTCCAAATCTCGGGGTTATTCTTTCTCAACAACCTGATGATTGGTTTGTATGTAGTAGTTAGATGGGAGATGAAACGAGCTATGTAGTTCAGACTCCCTAAAAAACCCCCTACTTCTCTCTCAGATTAAGGCACTGGCATTTCTTAGATGGCCTTGACTTTTTCTAGGTCTACCTTGATTCCTCTATTACTTACCACAAATCCCAATAATTTTCCAGATTAAACCTTAAACGTGTGTTTTGCTAAAATCTACTTTAGCTCATACTTCCTCAATCTCTCAAATAACTTTCTCAAGGTTTGCACATGACTTTTTTCCATTCGGATTTTGGCGATCATATCATCGATGTATACTTTAATATCTTTATATATCATATCATGAAAAAGGGGTCACCATTGCTCGCTGATATATGGCTCCAGCATTTATCAAACCAAATGACATTACCTTGTAATAGAAAGTACCTCATAAGGTAACAAAAATGGTTGTTTCCTTGTCTTCTTTGGATATTTTGATTTGATTGTAACCTAAGAAACCATTCATGAAGGAGTTAGTAGATTTCTTTGCAACAATGTCTATAAGCATGTCAAATTAAGGGAGTGGAAAATCGTCTTTCGGGCTAGCTCTATTCAGGTCCCTAAAATCCGCACATACCCGGATTTTATTATCTTTCTTAGGCACTGCCACTATGTTTAATACCCATTGAGGGTATTTGACCACGTTTGGAAAATTCATGTCCCATTGCTTCTTCACTTCTTCTTTCACTTTGATCAGAATATCTGGCCTTATTCTTCTCAGTTTCTACTTTACTGATTTGCATCTGTCTATTAGAGGCAGCCTGTGTATCACAATATTGGTATCCAACCCAGGAGTATTGACATATGTCTAAGCAAATACATCAAAGAATTCTTTTAACAGAGATATTATGGCATCTCTCTCTTCGACAACAATATATACTTCAATCTTTAAATCCTTTTTCTCATGCTTAGAGCCTACATCCATCATTTCTAATTTTTCTTAAATAGGTTTTAAGGTATTCTCGAATTGTTCAACTATTTTGGTGAATTCTATTAAATATTCTTCTTAAACTCCTTCTCATTCATAAAAATTGTGTTTTTATCAAGATTTGACCTATTATTCTCAATGCAATGGTTTGCATGTTTAGTGATGTTCTACTTTTAGATTGTCTAAAAGCGGAAAGCGTTTCATATAAGCAAATGAAATTCAGTAAGTAAAGGCAAGAAATGGAAGAGAAAATTCATGATCTCATTAAAACTAAAAGAGTAGCTTAAACACAAAAACCCTTAAACTGATATCTTTAGCCACGATTATTAGTTGGGTAAAGACACATAAAGAAAAAGGGAACATAAAAAGGAAAAACCTTATGAAAAGCATGTAAAAACTAAACATATCAATCGTAAGCACCCTTGGATGAATTAATTTTTTAGGACAACTGGGATGTCTAGAGCCTCCCAATTATCCAGTTTTTCTCCTTCAACAAGGTTCCTCACGAAACTTTTTGCAGAAGTGTCTTTAAGTGTATTGATCATTTGCTAGGGTAGGAAAAGGTCGAGGGAACTCTCTTCAACTTTTTCAACCTCTTCCTAACAGTTGATTATAGCACTGGTAAAAGTTTCATCCAAGTTTTTCAATCCTTGTCTTGCCCTCATCACGTATACGGGTGATGTAACCATATTATTTAATAGTTTTACCCATATTTACCTAGTATTTTGCCAATGTTTTATATATAAAATGCCTTGATATTCTTTGTTTTATGTTTTGAAGGCACTTTTGGATATAAGATTCAAAAAGAAGTAAATTGGAGATAATTGACAGATTGGACTTCCAGTTGATGTTTTGTGTAGAGCTTGAGCTCTAGAGGTCGAAATGAAGTGATTCTAGTGGAATTAAAAAGCTAACATCCATACCTTTCTATACATATATGGCAAGAAAAATTAAAAAAGAAAGACTATGGAAATCGCAGCCTTCAAAGTCAAATCTCGTATTTTGCCAATGTTGACCTTTGATCATTCCAACTTGAATATCTTAAGCTACAGAAGTCCATTTGATGCAAACTTAATTTTGTTGGATTCCTGACTCAAAGACCTATCAGCCTACCTAATGTCAGTAGAAAATGAGATCATATGAGAGAGATATGATTTTTCTAAGATGACACATGAATTTTGCCAGCAGCAGGTTTTGTGAAGAAACAAGTTCAAATTACGTCCCAAAGCATCCAAACCGGATAAGTTAAAATTCAAAGCTTGAAGATTTTATGCAAGGTTATTTCTTCTTTTTTAGGAAAATAGTTATTTAAATGTAAACTGGGAAAGGACTATTTTGTAGAAAAGGGATTAAGGTTTCCTAGGATATAAAAAGAAAGAGAGAAAGGAAGAGGAGACAGCCAGCTAAGAGAGAAAAAAATGCCCCATTCCTCCACAAACCTGAAATCATGCATTCTTCTTTCTTTTTTATTAGTTGTTCAATAGACATACAAGGCTAAACTCTTTTTCTTGGTTGCAAGGACACAGAAACCTTCGGATTTCTAGAACTGTGAAATTTATTTTACCTTTTCTTTTCAATTTATATGATGAATGAATATGTTTGTTCTCCTATGTTTATTTCCTATAATTGTTTATTTTAATTGCTAGAGCAGACTCTAAGTTATTATTGTGAACAATTTATTGCTAAGTTTGCTATCAAAACCGGAGCTGTGGTATATAAACTTGTAAAGCAATTGAGATTACTAATTATGGTGGATCCAGATTATTAATCATAAGGAGAACATTCGATCGATCAAATCAAAAATTAACTGTGGATAATTATGTTGTTTAGATTAATCAACTTATCTAGCTTTTAAGGCTGCCATTGAATTAAATTACTAGTGCGGACACTGTGATTGTTTGATGGTTAGGATTAGTTATACAGCAGATCTGTTAACTAATCAACATAAGAAAAGATAAATATTTAGAGGATAAATTCATGTTTCGTTTTCATGATCAGTTTTGATTTTTATAGGTAGACGTTTACTTGTGAACAATGTTTGTTTTCTTGATAAATTTTGGTTTTCTTGACAATTTCCTAATAGTAAGGTTCTTCTTACTTTTCTTCATGATTAAGGGTTGAAACTAGTATTTCCTGATTATGGGGTTTAAAATTTGGTGTTTTGCTGATTGTAAGGTTGACTTGAAGACTTTCCTAATGACAGGGTTGAAACTTGGTATTTTCTAATTGCAGGGTTGACCTGAAGACTCTCCTGATGACAGGGTTAATCTTTTTTTTTTTCCTTGAAAATTTTCTAAAAGTAGGTTTCTTCTCACTTTTCTTCCTGATTGTAGGGTTTAACTAATATTTCCTGATTGCTAGGTTTGAACTTAGATTCTTTGCTATCATAGCTTAAGGATTCTTTCTTTGTCAACTCTGATTCATCAAAATCTTGTTGGATTTCAATGAGGATCTTCCTGAAAAATTCAAAAACATATATGTAATGCTTTGGGGTTAGATGACATGCAAGCACCCTTACTTGGTTTGAAATATAGGCCCCCTTCTTTGATTATCCATTGTCTTATGGTACCTTTATTTGTTATCCAAACCCTTCTTAGTTTTTTTTATTCATCGACTCATTCAAGTTTGTTGTATGCTAGTCCTCCACTTAAATGTAAATGCAGTGCCCATCCTGGGTTGTCCGTGATAATTACTGATCTTAATGTTTATCAATTTTGATCATACCTTCAAGTGTGGTATTGCTTGATTCTTCATAAAGTAGTTTAACAAATCATTAACTTTTTGGATTCTCCCAAAACATCAGCTATGGACAGTCTACCAATAATATTCAGAAGGTTTTTTAGTGTAGACCTAATCTTAGATTGTCAATCAGCCATGAAGTTGCCTTCAATTGAACCATACTCTTCAAACATATGTTATCATCAACCTTCATGGAATTGTTAAGTCATCCAAACAAACAATAAAGGCTTATTGTTGCATGCTCAATGTTTTTTCTTAATAAATTCCTCTCAGCTCGTCTAATCAAGTCGTGAAAAGAAATGCATTGTCATCATCAATGATGTTCCTTTTATCATCTATATTCATGTGGTGAAATGCAGCTTGAATCGATGGGCTTCAAAATGGATTGTCCCAAAGTCAGTCTAGGTGGTGTGCATCCTTTTAACATTTATTCAATTGCACCTATGCAATAACATCTTTTACGAGTCATAACCATATTTTAGAGGGTAAACCAAAATTTTAAACAAGAAGATGCCCCTCATGTAAACACCCAAAAGGAATATATATATATATATATATATATATAATTGATGATTTAGTTTTTGCTGCTGATTTCTTGATCGGCAGCGACGCAGTTTTCGCTGCCGATTCCTGCATCGGCAGCGACGCAGTTTTTGTTTTTTTGTTTTTTAAAAAAGATTAACTTAAGGAGCTGGGAGGGAGGGGTAAAACCAGTTTTAGATAGACCAAAACAAGGATAAGAACACATCTAAACCAACCCTCAAACAACCCACCTCATTTGATGGGGAGTATAAATAGAAAGAGGAGAGAGAGGATGATCCATCCTCTTCCCAAACAGCAGCTGCAGTCGTTCTTCCCTTCCTCTTTCACAACAGAAACCTAAACCAAACCAGTAGGGAGTGCTATATGAACGTGTGAGGGAAAGATGAGACCTTGAGAGAAGATTGGACAGCTGCCTAAAGGGAAAGGAAAAGGAGGGCTGGAAAACGTGAGAGGAAGAAGAAGGAGGAGAACCAGCAGGAGAAGAGAAAGAATAGTGTCAAACCTTCCTCAAACTTAGTTAGATTCGAAAGGTATGGGTCATGAAACTCCCTTCCTCTTCTCCTTAAGACCAGAAACGGAAATGAAGAAGAAAACCCTAAGAA
>Ga0307517_10003122_pt1 | contig 26087 bp, 22 predicted proteins | sample 23_EM_MG_FD_194515 | JGI IMG/M metagenome (GOLD analysis project Ga0307517, IMG submission 194515) | Populus trichocarpa ectomycorrhiza microbial communities from riparian zone in the Pacific Northwest, United States - 23_EM | ecosystem: Host-associated > Plants > Roots > Unclassified | place... | reverse complement strand
ACTACCCCCTCATGCCCGTTCTCAGCCGCCCACGAGAGTGGTGTCTGGCCATATTCGGTGTCCACCTGGTCGGGATTGACATCGCCTCGTTCCAAAAGCATCTTTACTACCCCCTCATGCCCGTTCTTGGCCGCCCACAAGAATGATGTCCGGCCATATTCGGTGTCCACCTGGTCAGGATTGACATCGCCTCGTTCTAAAAGGATCTTTACTACCCCCTCATGCCCGTTCTTGGCCGCCCACGAGAGTGGTGTCCGGCCATAAAAGGTGTCCACCTGGTCGGGATTGACGTCGCCTCGTTCCAAAAGCATCTTTACTACCCCCTCATGACCGTTCCTAGCCGCCCACGAGAGTGGTGTCCGGCCATATCTGGTGTCCACCTGGTCGGGGTTGACGTCGCCTCGTTCCAAAAGCATCTTTACTACCCCCTCATGCCCGTTCTCAGCCGCCCACGAGAGTGGTGTCTGGCCATATCTGGTGTCCACCTGGTCGGGATTGACGACGCCTCGTTCCAAGAGCATCTTTACTACCCCCTCATGCCCGTTCGAAGCCGCCCACGAGAGTGGTGTCCGGCCATATTCGGTGTCCACCTGGTCGGGATTGACATCGCCTCGTTCCAAAAGCTTCTTTTCTACCCCCTCATGCCCGTTCTCAGCCGCCCACGAGAGTGGTGTCCGGCCATATCTGGTGTCCACCTGGTCGGGATTGACATCGCCTCGTTCCAAAAGCATCTTTACTACCCCCTCATGCCCGTTCTCAGCCGCCCACAAGAGTGGTGTCCGGCCATAAAAGGTGTCCACCTGGTCGGGATTGACATCGCCTCGTTCCAAAAGCATCTTTACTACCCCCTCATGCCCGTTCTCAGCCGCCCACGAGAGTGGTGTCTGGCCATAAAAGGTGTCCACCTGGTCGGGATTGACGTCGCCTCGTTCCAAAAGCATCTTTACTACCCCCTCATGACCGTTCCTAGCCGCCCACGAGAGTGGTGTCCGGCTATATCTGGTGTCCACCTGGTCGGGGTTGACGTCGCCTCGTTCCAAAAGCATCTTTACTACCCCCTCATGCCCGTTCTCAGCCGCCCACGAGAGTGGTGTCCGGCCATAAAAGGTGTCCACCTGGTCGGGATTGACATCGCCTCGTTCCAAAAGCATCTTTACTACCCCCTCATGCCCGTTCTCAGCCGCCCACGAGAGTGGTGTCTGGCCATATTCGGTGTCCACCTGGTCGGGATTGACATCGCCTCGTTCCAAAAGCATCTTTACTACCCCCTCATGCCCTTTTCCAGATCCCCAGGTGAGAGCCGTCATCCCCATGCAATCGTATGCATTGACGTCCCATTCCTCCATATCCAACACAGTAGAAACTATCTCCACGATCCCGAGAAATGCTACTCCATGGAGTCCTGAAAACCCTGTGGGCCCTCCTGCTCCGTCAAAGGGCGGGCCCCCGCCGCGGTCCCGATTATAGTGAGATAATAGTAGCTGTGCAGATATATGCTCACCAAATCTATCGAGAAGCTTCAGCGCAAGCATTTTGCTATTTTCCGTCATCCCCCCCCTAGCATGCCTGCCCCAGTAAACGGAGGCATATTCTAAAAGGGGAGTTGTTGCGGGGGCCGAGCGAAGAATTGGAGAAAGGTCCCTCATACATCCAAAATTGAGATAAGTCAAGCAAACCTCGGCAATTGTTGAGTGTGGAGTATGGAATAGGGTCAGATCACGAGAGAGATGCTCCTGAAGAGTGAAGTGCACCAGTCGGATTGTGGATGAAGACGCCTCGACTGTGACAAGACCCAGACAAGATGATAGGAGCGTCCGTAAGGCAGGAACGTTTTCTGGATCCAGATCCGCAAATCCTATCTTCACTCCCAAGGCATGGCAGAGCTCCTGGGCTCGTAAAGGTCGCTCCGAATACAGCACCCACATCAGGACCTTCAGCCCGAGTACTGATTTATATCCCTTCTGGGCTTTCAGTCGTTTTAGAGTTGCCGTGTAGACATCATTCAATCCATCGCCAAGTGTCATCTCTTCAAGTTTCTCTCTTCTCTGACGAATTGTCACCTCTCCTAGAATGGAGTCCATGTGGAGCGAAACAAGCAGGAATCTAACCACAATCTCTAGTAAGTATACGTCACTGCTGGGAAGACATGCTATATGGTTCTACGCACAGATCGGACATCTTTTCCAGTATAACTCCGACAATTTCCGCCCGTAAATCATTGCTCATCGCCTGTGGCTCGGAATCCCTGTCCAACCTCATCTCAACATAATTCCGGATATCATCGGCGTTAGGACTGATGGGTATCACAACCGCCTTTGTGAAATATCTTTGGACATCTTCTGTAACATGGGGCCTCCCGGTGAGGAATATTCTTGTAGTAGGGGACGCAATATCTCTCAGCGAGCCAAGAAGCTCAGGCAAGCCCTTTGGTAAACATTCGTCTAAGGCATCGACACAGATGAAAACCTGGGGTAACGAAGCAATAGCAACCCTCAGCATTCCCATCAGATCCGCAAGTCGTAGCCCTCTACCCCCAATCTCCTTTTGTGCTTCTTGAAACATCTTACGTAGATAATCCGGGATGCCTCCTTTTGCTACTAGCTGCCTCAGAATGCCACCCACGATGTTGGTGATGGACTGCTCTTCCTGGGAAAGGAAGTCGCAGTAGAAGACAGCGACGGCGATATTTTCCTTCTTTGCCTGATTACACAGGCTGTCGATCACCAACGAACTAGTATTTCTAGTAGTCAGTAGTATTCGTTTCTTTCCAAGAATCGCACCCTTACCTCAGATATGTCTTGCCCACTCCCGGATTCCCGGAGCAAAACAGGACTGCCTTATCGGCTCCACCCTCACTATCTCTCCACTCCCGAAACTCGCTTGTTTCTAAAAACCAATCCCCTATACCGTCGAACCTCTCGGTGCGCACGCCTTGGTGTCGGATATTCGGCTCCAGTGGAGAGAGCCAGCGCATGATCCGTGCATCATCGTCGGACATATAGATGTTGAAACTACCAGTTACGTTCCCGCAGTTAGCATTACCATCGCCGAAGCTGGCTGAATATGACGATTGGGCCATGGTATTCTATCGAAAATGTTGGTGCAATGTAGAGATGGTAGAGCGTTTTGTGCGGGACTGTGGGAGTTAGTAAATATTCAGTGGCCGGGGCTGAAGAAAGGGGGGCGATGTGGCTTATTGTGGCACTATCACAGTCCAATCATTTGCCTTTAATGAAGGTGCATCGCTGATGCGTGATAAAGTTATGTCCCACAAAAACTTCAGCCGCATGCTTAGGAATTTTAAAAGGATCAAGAGATTGACGGCGACGACGACCAAACGAAAGGCTGAGAGCTCACACCGCTAAAACGATCCTCCGCGCACAACTTATGAGTGGGGAAGAGCCCTCGTTCTTTTCAACCTTCTCTCACCCACCAATAGCTCACGGTAAAGACAGGACTATACGGTACATAAACCGCAACGAAATCCTCCTATCCCTCCGCAGCCCACACACATATCCATTCCCTTTCGCTGTACGTCCCCATTTCCTCTTTTCCGTACTTCCATGCTGACAAAGAAAAGACAAAGCCTCTATTTTCCATAGCCTCTGGACATCCAGCTCCTTGACGCCTCCTTCCCGGCTCCTGTACCCCCACACACACCCGCCCTCCATTCTTCCCCTCTGCCCTCGGCCGATGTATCAAGTGTATTCCTGAAGCGCGAGTGTTGGAAGTCGTCAAGAGCTGTCCAGCATACGCTGACGATGATTGCCTTATTGTGCGGATAGTCTTGGAACGTGCTTTGGCTTCGGGGAAGCACTAAAGCTGCGGGAATGCGCTTGAGTGTTGAATCGATGCATTCCGGGAAAGTGTGAAAGCCGTAAGGAAAGCCGTAATGGAAGGGAAAGAGCCGAATGCGCAGATGTTGGATGATGGCCCGGGGCTATGTACGGTGGGAGTCAGTTTCCATTGTTACCATGGAAGCATAGAAAGGGGAAAGGGGGAACATCTAGGCGAGAATGATGGGTTGTGGTCCATGGAAGGATAGGATAATTTTGTTGGGGTTCATATATACTCCTACCCCTACCATTAGTTAGTAGAGTAGAGAACCCCCCCCCCCCACTCCCAAGTTATGAGGAGGCAATCATGTTTTGGTCACGTAAAATATTGGCGTTTCGTCTGGTTGTTACCACCGTCGATCAGCCGATCCGCCGATCCGCTTAAGAGCCGCATCGCTGAAATGAGGGAACATCCCCGCAAACAATTTAAACAAGAAACAATACTGGAGTAGTGCGCAAGCAGCATCTCATGGCTTCTAACAATCAACAGAGGTTAAAGGTTGCTTACGTTCCTCTCCACTCTTTGCCCAGCTATCACCCTTAGAATATAAAGAGCTTCCCATACATCCAGGCCCCAACACATATTGCGGGCTCAAGGACGAGGAGGAGTTCAAGGAATCGATTGTGCTTAAGGGTAGAGAGCCATGGTGAGGTGATGGCGGTTGGGAGAATGTGAGTGAACGACAGATGGCTAGGCAGAAATACTGTACAAATGCTCGCTTTGCTTTTCTGCCTTGTATGATACTGGTTGTGGAATATATGGTTAGTATTTATCAAGTATGATAGCTACAGTATTTCGTCTCGTGCCATTTTAAGGAGGTTCTTGGCATCACCAATCCGAACCCCGGTTCAAGATTGGATAGCGGTACCGTAAGTTAGTCTACCGTACTTGGACGCGTATAATCTGGCAAAAGTCGGATTGACGTTAGTGCAGATTTTCTTAAACACCCCCAATCGTCGCTCTTCTGTATGTTTACAGTAACATATTCCACACCACAGCGCACGCCCGGCTTGGCGAGCCATCTGCTAGTTTGATCAATGTGATTGGCTAAACCTGTGTCCGGATTGAAATAGTGGCTAGTATTTGCGTGGATGGCTCACTAAGCCGGGCGCTCGCTATGGTGTGGAATACGGTAAACTGTTGTGAGCCCTCGAACCGTGGCCTCCTGTCGGCCCGGTTCCCTTGCTCTCACTTTACCGCTTGTTTTCTTTCTCATCTGATGCGACTTTTGCCAGATTATCCGGGTCTTTGGCCTCTGGACAGCGTAGATCCCATCCCAAAATCATGTGTTTCTCCTGGCCATCTATCCCACGCCTACAGATATTATGTCTTTCACTGAGCACTATCTATCTTGTGTTGCGAAAGATATCCCTCTGCAAGTCACAAACAGAGAGTAGCTTGCCCGAGTGGGGATAACTAACCTGTCTATCGCCTTTAGGACCTGCAGATACTTTTCCTGAACAAAAGGGGTAGGAGGGGGAATTTTCTTCATTGCTGCTACCTTGCTGATTGCTAACCTTAATGTCTTGAGTCGGATTTGTTGCGGGGATAATGCGCAGGCAACGGTCAACCGGTCGAACTAGACTAGGGCAAAGCTGAAAGGGTACTAGGGAGAATCAAAACTTCATTCGCTCGTCGTCTTCCCAAAACTAACTAACCAAACATAAGTCTATATAAGAAAAAACTCTCTCAATCATTCTATCGTCTGCCACACCTATCATTCTCTCCTTCATGCGTAATCCCCTTCTGCCTGTGGATCTCCGTACTCTGAACAAAGGAAAGACATAACCAAAAACCATTCCATCTATCCTTCCGTCTATCCTTCCGTCTAGAACAAATGAAACAACTAAAAATACTATCCCATCTATCCTTCCGTCTATAACAAATGAAACAACTATCCGCTTCTGTGAACTCTAACAGGATTCTCTAACATTTACACGGGTTAGCAGAGTGACGCTGACAAGCAAACGAAACACCAAGACTTCACACTACTAAAAAATACAATCACCAGCCCACAGCTTTGGGGTGAGCGAGGAACTTCGCTCGTTCTCTCCCCATTTCACTATCTGTCGCTCTACCGCTCTCACGCACTCTGCTAACTAATAGTAGTGACGGGAGTATATATGGGCCGCAACGAAGTCGTTCTCTGATTTTCCTATGGATCACCACACATATCCTTTCTCTTCGCCGTATGCTTCCCTTTCCCTTTTGCGTACTTCCACGCTAACAATATACAGTTAAAGACTCCCACTGTTTATAACCTACAGTCCGACTCCTTCACGCTGTTCTTTGTATCTTCCGCCTTCCTTAAGCTTTCCTTCTAGAATACGTACCAGGCGCATTCCCGAAACCCAAGCTCACAGCCGAAAACAATCCAAGCAATGAAACAACAGTGCGAGCATGCCGAACTGTATCTGTAGTAATGATTTTTTGGAGGGTTTGTTGTGGGGAGGTAGGTCGAGGCAATAGGTTACCTTGGTCGCCCGGGTGTTCGGTTAATTTCGTCAATGCACAATTCCCTAACAGGGGGCCTCCCGGTGAAGAATATTCTCGTGGTAGGAGACTCCCGAACAATAGCTCTCAGAGACCCAAGAAGCTGTGGTAGGTGCTTCGGTAAGCGTTTGTCCAGGGCATCGGCACGGAGGAAAACCCGTGGAATCGCAGCAAAAGCAGTCTTCAACCTCCCAATCAAGTCCATAAGTTGTAGCCCTCTGCCGCTGATCTCCTTTTTAGCTTTTTGAGATGCCTAGTGTTCCCAATAGGCAGGCCGCTGGTAGGCCAGTCCGGAAAGCAGCGCAGGCCAATGTAGGTCGAATTCGATCAGCCTACGAGAGCCTACCAGGCCTGATAGGTGCCTATCGGTCCCGTGATTTGCATCGACAATAGATCGCTTTAAGGGTATCCCAACCCCCTCCCCCCTTTCAAGTTTCTCGCCTTTGATTTTATTTCCTTTTACCTTCGACTATTGCTTCTTAATTAGTCACACAACGAGTAATACGCAGCCAAATCAATAATGTCTTAAAAATTCACCTCCAGAGCCACCAGCACAAACTATTCCTACCATTGTTCCCCCCAATCTTGCCTCTCTAGCAGGAGTGACCCTAAATCCCCAAGCTAACAAAGGGAAATTGTTGTATTGTTAATGTTATTTTGTAAACTATTTACACTTAATTGTTGGAAATAATGCTACTTGCCATACTCTCCCACTACCTTCTTTGTTGTTTAGATAGCCTTCGGGGACGCACTTGTTTGACCTCGGAAATGCGCTGACGATTCCGGCATATGTTTCGGCTTCAGGTGTTTGTGGAAGGCATTTCCAATGAAGAAATGCGCGATAGTTTTGGGATCGTGCAGCTTTAGGGAAAGCCGGGAGAAAAGCCGGGAGAAAAGCGGAAGCAGATAAGGCAAGGGTGAGAGAGGTGGAAGCCCGGCGGCAGTGGGATAGCTTGTCTTCCTTTTGTCAGCCCGGGAGTCATGCTGGGGGAAGGGGGGAGACTGACATACAGTAGTACTATGGCTCATAGATGGATATGATGTCTGTGATTGATATCTACTCCTAGGATGTCCCTTAATTAGTTAGTTGAAGGTTGAAGTCGTCATCGTTGAGGTTGTGGTTGTTGTTAGTGGAAATATTTTCCCCGCCCGTGACTCGGAGTGTGCAATCTCTCTCGTTGTGAGTTGCTTTGTGTTTCGTTTCGTTTCACCACTGGTCACTCGCAATGTATCTTTTTCGCCTTCAGAGTCGAAAATTAATCACCCTGGTATTGATATCATACCATATATATGTAGACACCACCCAACTGTGCATGGTTGACCCGCCACAACAGCATGTCTTTTACTACAATTTATTCAACTAATTGATTCACTATTAGAATTATCTTTTGTGTGTTTTGTTTGTAGTGGAGCGAGGTTATTCGTCTATTTTTAGTCATATTGGGTAATTGGGAAACATTCAGAGTGAATTTTTGCCGTTTACATGGTATGGCTGCTCCCTATGAGTCGGTAGGTCGAGGCCATACGGTCTAGGCTGTATAGGCCAGGCCGGACTAGCCGGGAAAAGGCTTATATAGCCTATAGGCGGGCGCGGTGCGGCCAGGCTAGATCACAGAATTTTGACAGGCCGGGCCCGGCTTCACTCAAGGCTGGCTTACCTGGCCCAATGGGAATACTGACGTCTTTGCATACGGCTTCTCACTCGTGATAGCCTGGTTCTGAGACCGGATCTACAATGCGAACTTTTATCTTCCCTTGTATAATTCTAACAGTGAAACCTCCGATAATTCCATCAGGTAGGGAGTAGCACCAGACTGGAAATAAAGGGGGGTGGAAAGAGGAGAGGGGTCTTGGCACAGGAATGCCCGACATAACTGGTTTTCGGGTGATATCTCGTGATATCTAAGTGAAAAGGAAATTTTGCGCAGAAATTTGATATGTGCACAAGGAACAGAGTGGAGAGTATGAATTCAAATAAGAGAGTGCGGCTAAGGCAGACATAACTCAAGACTATTTTCTACTGTGAAGTGCAATAAAAGACTACTTTTGCTAGAATTAAGGTCCGTGGAATGTCCTAGAATTGGAAACTATCAGAGGTATAGAATTTTCGGAGGGATTTCCCATAGGTCAAATATCGTGACCCTGCAAACACTGGAATTACTAGAGGGTTGGAAGTCTTGGAGGTGGGAAATATCGGAGGTTTCACTGTATTTCGTCTAAGTTGTTCGCAGGTAAGCAAAAAAACTGCAAGGTAGGAAAGCTAAATTTCATAACAGTACTCATTGTCACATATCAAAAAAAAACTGAACGCGCAAAGGTAGCAATGGGAACAACTTTTACCACCTTAATAATAAGTGCTTCTTGTAAGTCGCTTATCTAATTTTAATAGTTACCCGACGGTGTCCGGTTATTTTTGATATGTAACAATATCACCGAAATCCTGAGGCCCTGATCGAATTTTGCCCTTATGCAATAGCAGCTGTATTTAAAAATGCTAGAAAATTAGGAGTATCATACTAGGACATAAAATCAAAGAAATCTGGCAACTGTGCCTCTATCTACTCTCTAAAGTGAAGAAAGCCAAGGGTCGCCGACTATCACAGAAAACAAACCTGCCTGGAAAAGGTTTCTCAATTCAGAATCAATTCAACTTGCAATTGCTGATTCGTAAACTCAGCACGCAATTCAAACACAGAAAAAGGAAAGAGCCGAACCCTTTCCAGTTGTCCGACTATCCCCAAGTAATCCTCCCCTTCTTGTCCACTTTTCGCAATTTTTTCCTTCATTCGTCGACAGTCCAAGCCGTTCTTCCACTGTGTCGTGGTAAGGTTGTGAAAAAAAAGGAGAGAAGTGAGAAGGTAGTTGCCTTACCTCGAGTCGCCCCCCTACCCCCGCCCGCCAAGACCAAGCAACAGCCCCCCCCGGTGCCTGCACGATTCCAAAACTGTCACGCACAGCTACCTTCGGAATAATGCTGTGAGAGATAAAGAAAGCTGACAGATTAGGGACAAGACGGGATAATAGCTTTGATGATTTTGTTGGTTCTAGACGGAGGGGTTGACGGGAGGATAGAGGGAAGGGTTTATTGTCATGTCTTTCCTTTATTATTATTACCGAGGCGCTGGAACAATGACTTTCGTCCGGAGCCAAATAATCTCCAGGTAGAGTTCCCAACCTAGCGAAGAAAAAAACCAACACTGACAAATGATCGAACTGTGGGAAAGTGCTTAACAGAGCATATGTGGGCAATCGCCGCTCAGACTATAGGAAGAGTTAAACTGTCGTCGGTGATGATCAAGAGAAAAAGCTGGTGATGGAAACCGTAAACTGTAGAACTAAAGAGCGGAGAGCGTGTAGGTACAAAGTCGTCCTCGCGGTTTTGCTTTACTCTTGTCCCCCGCATAGAAACCCTACTACCCTCGCTAGTTCACAGCGATTACCAATCACTCATGTCCCAGGAGCCACACCCACAGCTTTCCTTTCAAGCTAACTAGTTAACAATACAACCCTTTCCCGCCCATAAAATAAAAATGACCATCTACGTAAAGCCCATAGCCCATTCTGTAGCCTCACAGTACCCAGGCAAATGGTATTATGCATGAAGGAGAGATTGGTAGGTGTGAAAGGCGATAGAGTTATTGAGATGGTTTTATTATTCGCATATAGATTTATGTTTGGTTAGTGAGTCAGTTTTGATGAAGATGACGAGCGAACGACTTTCCCGATTATACCTACCCTTTATTTCCAGCCCTAGTCTACTTCGACCCTTCGACCCTGACACGATTTATCCTCCGCAACAACAAACAAACACATGCCCGAAGCCAAAGCGCGTTCCTCGAACCATCATGTAAGCATGCCGAGCAGCATATCACTGTTTCCAACTGGCCGTAATCTTGGCGTTTCGTTTCCTGGTCACAGCATATCACTCGAGGGCTTGCAGATATCTGTGTTGAAATTATACTTTCGGATATGCACTCTCTATGTTCTGGAGTACGACAACACTTCCTACTTCATACTAGTTTCACCTCAATGCCGTCAGAGTATAAGCTCAACTCATTCGCTTCAGATCTTTCATCCCACTCACTACTCAATTGGTTAATCATTGATGTAATTCTATGCGCATCACATTCCTTTTGTCTTCCTTTTGTTACCTTGGATTTCTTTGCTGCTGCGGACAAGTATTCCTGTTGCGAAGCATAAATAGCCGGTACTCCGGTCACTTAGATAGAATGTAATAGTCCATGGTTTCCTGTCGTTTCCTAAGCCTTCGGTATAGAGCTTGACTATTGCGATATTTACAACAATCTGTAGCCCTGCCCAGCCCAGTTAGATAAGTTCTCAAAGCCGGACCGGTCGCTTGCGAACACTGCGTAAAATGAGCCATTGAGGTACTGTAGTTGGTTTAGTTTGTACATGTTTTTTCCCTTCAATTTCCGATGAGAGGAGGCACCCCAGCATATCACCCATTTGAAGGGGTCTTATGTGATAGCGTGTTCCCAAGCACATGGGCACCACAGCACCAGAGCGGCAGCCGGTATTAGAAGGATCTCTGATAAGTTAGGGTTAAGGTCGAAGTGTGTTAATCTAGGATCTCCCTCAAGCATGGCAGAAGTATCAGAGTACGATCACAGGTAAAGGATGTTTCTGGGAACCAGCTGGTGGTCATTGGAAAAAATACGTGAAGGACTCGGAACTATACTCGCTGTTTAGGAACCCGGGCGAGTGTCTCTCACAATCCATTGCTACCCAATTGCCTATAAAGGGCGCATCATACTATATACTAGTGTCTATAAAATGTTCAATATGTGAATGCGGCACAATCTATTCTATGTGGATAATACTTCGCAAGTACGAGGGGGGTTGCGAGGCACGCTTAGCGAAGACGTAAAGAAGGGATTGGTAGGAGTTCTGGTTCTTAATTCTTCTAAGCCAGGTGGGCGGTAGCACCTTATTTATAGAAAAGTGTGCGTCCATATGTGCAAGAGAAATATAGGGAAAACAATGTAAGAAACATAAGTGCAAACATGTTTGACCCTGAAATCCAGCCAAGTAAATCCCAAATAATGTGCGTGCAAACAAAAGGGTGTGGAGCGATTATTAGAAATATCATGACCAAGAATGGTGCATAAGAGATGCATAAACAACCGTAAAATCCTAAACACCTGATTGGAACGCACATGTTAAATCCCCAGATATTATCCTAAAATAAACAATAAAACACCATAATATATATCTTGGCTGTAGCAATGTAAGCGGTGGACAGGCGGAGCCGAAACACAAACTAAGTAAAAGCATACACGGTAGTGTGTTGAATATACATAGGAAATATACCGAAAATTTCAACATAAAATACTATGAAAATTGTTACATGACGAATAACAGGAACGAAGGAAATCGAACACGAAAATAGGATCAAGTCTAAGTAGAACTCCAAGATAGGGGAAGGCGGAAGGAAAAAATGAATTAGAGAGCAGATAAATTGCAAATAACGAGAAGAAGCTAGAAAATACAGGCTGATTAAAGCTGTTTACTCTAAACCGGAGGTGGTTCCGATTGCGCCGCCCTCCCATGGCAAGCTCCTATGGAACTAAATACATCTCATAAGGAGAAAGGAAGGATATGAAGAACAAAAGCGAAGGGGCGAGTAGGAGGCCGTGAGAGAAGACGGTAAATAAGGGATTGGTTAGGTGTTGCTAAGATTAGTTTAATTTCTCCTTGGGCGGCAGCAGAGCCTTAGGAGCCAGATGGAGAGAGGTTGAGACCGCCTGAGCGGTTGGGCCGAGAGCTGGCGATCTGCGGGCTTATATACGAAATCCCATCCCTGGGGTCAGGTAATTTCGGCTGTTCGTCTTGGACAACCGGTTCAGGCGCTGGTTGGCGATCAAAAGTATGTCATGTTGGTATCCGGATCATGAGATCTGAATTGCGCCTCTACCATACACTCGTCCGCAGGGACAGTGGAGGGTGGGAGGGATGTCGGGAGACCGCAATCTACCGCGGCGCAATTGAGATTGCCCTGGTCCCGTGGGATCCCGGCAATTAAATCATGGCCTTCGGGGAGAGCCAACCGCTGTTGGGTTAGGTTCATGCAATCTGGCATAGGGGTGCAGACATCTTTCGGCTGCATGAGCATATTTACAATCCCATCATGCCCTTTCCCAGTCGCCCACATGAGTGGCGTCCAACCATATTCGGTGTCCGCCTGGTCGGGATTGACATCATCTCGTGCCAAAAGCATCTTTAATACCTCCTCATGCCCGTTCTTGGCCGCCCACGAGAGTGGCGTCTGGCCATATAAGGTGTCCGCTTGGTCGGGATTGACGTCGCCTCGTTCCAAAAGCATCTTTACTACCCCCTCATGCCCGTTCTTGGCCGCCCACGATAGCGGTGTCCTGCCATCTTGGGTGTCCGCATGGTCGGGATTAACGCCGCCTCGTTCCAAAAGCATCTTTAATACCCTCTCATGCCCGTTCTCGGCCGCCCACGAGAGTGGTGTCCGGCCATATTCGGTGTCCGCCGGGTCGGGATTGACGCCGCCTCGTCCTAAAAGCATCTTGACTACCCCCTCATGCCCGTTCTCGGCCGCCCACGATAGTGGTGTCCGGCCATCTTGGGTGTCCGCCTGGTGGGGATTGACGCCGCCCCGTTCCAAAAGTATCTTTACTACCCCCTCATGCCCGTTCTTGGCCGCCCACGAGAGTGGCGTCTGGCCACACCAGGTGTCCGCCTGGTCGGGGTTGACGCCGTATTTCTCCAAAAGCAGCTTTACTACCCCCTCATGCCCATTCTCGGCCGCCCACGATAGTGGTGTCCGGCCATATTCGGTGTCCGCCTGGTCGGGATTGACGCCGCCTCGTTCCCAAAGTATCTGCACTACCCCCTCATGCCCGTTCTTGGCCGCCCACGAGAGTGGCGTCTGGCCACACCAGGTGTCCGTCTGGTCAGGGTTGACGTCGCCTTGCTCCAAAAGCAACTTTACTACCCCCTCATGCCCGTTCTCAGCCGCCCACGATAGTGGTGTCCTGCCATATTCGGTGTCCACTTGGTCGGGATTAACGCCGCCTCGTTCCAAAAGCATCTTTAATACCCCGTCATGCCCCTTCTCAGCCGCCCACGATAGTGGCGTCTGGCCATATTTGGTGTCTGCTTGGTCGGGATTGATGTCCCTCCGTTCCAAAAGCACCTTTACCACCTCGTCGTGCCCTCTGAAAGATGCCCATGTGAGAGCCGTCATCCCCATGCAATCGTGCTCATTATCGCCCCATTCTTTCATCTGCAATACAGTAGAAATTATCCCCGCAATGCCCAGGAATCCGACTCCGTGGAGCCCCGAAAATCCCCCGGGTCCTTGCACTTCGTTAAAGTAGGGCCCCCCACCGCGGTCCCGATTATAGTGAACTAATAGTAGCTGCGCAGATATATGCTCACCAAATCTATCGAGAAGCTTCAGCGCAAGTATTTTGCTATTTTCCGTCATCCCGCCCCTGGCATGCCTGCCCCAGTAAACAGAGGCATATTCTAAAAGGGGAGTTGTTGCGGGGGCCGAGCGAAGAGTTGGAGAAAGATCCTTGATACATCCAAAATTGAGATAAGTCAAGCAAAGCTCGGCAATTGTTGAGTGCGGACTATGGAATAGGGTCGGATCACGAGAGAAATGCTCCTGAAGTGTAAAGTGCACCAGTCGGACTGTCGATGAAGACGCCTCGACTGTGACAAGACCTAGACAAGATGATACCACTATCCGCAACGCAGGAACGTTTTCTGGATCCAGATCCTCAGATCCTATCTCCACGCCTAGGGCATGACAGAGCTCCTGGGCTCGTAACGGCCGCCCCGAATACAACACCCACATCAGGACCTTCATCCCGAGTACTGATTTATATCCCTTCTGGGCTTTCAGTCTCGTGAGAGTTGCTGTGTAGGCATCATTCAATCCATCGCCAGGTGACATCTCTTCAAGTTTCTTTCTTCTCTGACGAATTGTCACCTCTCCTAGGATGGCGTCGATATTGAGCGAAACAAGGAGGAATCTGACCACAATCACCAGTGAGTACACACAATTGATAGGGGGATATGCTAAATGGTCGGACGCACATATCAGAAATCTTTTCCAGGATAACTCTCACAATATCCGCCCGTAAACCATTGCTCATCGCCTCTGGCTCGGAATCCCTGTCTAACCTCATCTCCACATAATTCCGGATATCATCGGTATTAGGGCTAATAGGTATCACAACTACCATCATGAAATATCTTTGGATATCTTCCGTAACATGTGGTCTCCCGGTGAGGAATATTCTCGTAGTAGGAGACTCCCGAACAATATCTCTTAGTGACCCGAGAAGCTCAGGCAGACACTTTGGTAAACATTCGTCCAGGGCATCGACACAGATGAAAACCTGGGGTAGCGAGGCAATAGCCACCCTCAGCATTGCCATTAGTTCTGCAAGTCGTAGCCCTCTACCGCCAATCTCCTTCCGCGCTTCTTGAAACGCCTGCCGTAGATAATCCGGGATGCCTCCCTTTGCTACTAGCTGCCTCAGAATAGCACCCACGATGTTGGTGATGGACTGCTCCTGCTGGGAAATGAAGTCGCAGTAGAAGACGGCAACGGCGATATATTCCTTCTTTGCCTGATTACACAGGCTGTCGATCACCAAAGAACTAGTATTTCTAGCAGTCAGTAATATTCGCTTCTTCCACAAGATCCCACCTATTACCTCAGATATGTCTTCCCCACTCCCGGATTCCCGGAGCAAAATAGGACCGCCTTATCGGGTCCACCCTCACTATCCCTCCACTCCCGAAACTCGCTTGTTTCTAAAAGCCAATCCCCTATACCGTCGAACCTCTCGGTGCGCACGCCTTGGTGTCGGATATTCGGCTCCAGTGGAGAGAGCCAGCGCATAATTCGTGCATCATCGTCGGACATATAGATGTTGGTGAAACTACTTGTTATGTTCCCGCAGTTAGCGTTACCATCGCCGAAGCTGGCTGAATATGACGATTGGGCCATGGTATTCTATCGAAAATGTTGGTGCAATGTAGAGATGGTAGAGCGTTTTGTGGGGGGACTAAGGGGGCGCGTAAATATTCAGTGCCCAGGGCTGAAGAAAGCGGGGCGATGTGGCCTATTGTGGCACAATTACAGTCCAATCATTTGTTTTTAATAAAGGTGCATGATTGATGCGTGATAAGGCTATGTCCCTCAAAAACTTCAGCCGCGTAGCTAAGAATTTTTAACAGGTTCAAGAGATTGATAGCGACGAATACCAAACGAAAGGCCAAGAGCTCACACAACAAAATACGATCCTCGGCGCACAACTTATGAGTGGGGAAGAGCTTTCCTTCCCCGTAATGTTCTCTCACACGAATAACTAACGGTCGAGGCAGGAGTATACAATAAACACAACGAAATGCTCCACTTCCATGGACCACAGATATCCATTCCCTTTTCCTGTACGTCTCCATTTTCTCCATTTTGTATTCCCATGCTGATAAAAAAAAGACAAAGCCTCCATTGTTCATAGCCTCTGGACATCCAGCTCTGTGACGCTTCCTCCCCAGCTCCTGCACCCCCTCTCCACCCAGACACCTACTAGCCCTCCTTCCTTTCCCTCTGCCGCTGGCCTATGTACCAAGTGTATTCCCGAAGCATGGGTGTTGGAACTCGCGAGGCGCCGCCCGGCATGCTCTCACGATAGTCGCCTTATAGCTGGGATAGAGTCTTAGAACCTGTTCCCGGGGGTCTCACCACAGTCGCCATGCAGAACTACAAATTTTTGGCCACTCAGACACCATTAGGGTGGCTAGCTTCCCCAGTCTGGGCTCCAATTAGCCACTATTCTGGCAGAATATTGTCAACTCCATAGTGTGTTTGGCGGGGTTTAACAGTGGTTGCTTTGGGTAATATGGGGATAGAGCTGGAAAGTAGCGGATCTTGCGTTCATATTTTGAGGAGGTAGCATGGTGGAATGACAGAGGAGAATACTAATGTTCTAATTTTCTATAACATGAGGAATTCTAAGTACTAATTGCGTTTCCCTGAAATCTGAAATCTAGAATGAGATGATTGCGGTTAGGGCTTGGCATCCAGTGCCACTTTAGGAGCAATCATATACCTGCGGAGAATCTGGTAATGGATAATGCACTAAGAGAGCAACTCAGCCAAGGGCATGCATAGGCATAAGGTCGGTGACATAGATGCACTAGTTTAAACTAAGCAGATATACCAGGGGCAAGAGATAGAATGTTTGAGGAACTGCAAATACTTGATCAAACATGCAACGCTTCCTTATTGGTTTCAGTACACAGAAACTACTAAGCAACAGTCCAGACTTGTGTACTTTAAATCCTGAGGCAAAGTGTGGTCCAGGTGGATTGATCAAGTGGAGGCTCCGAAAGGTTGTTAGATGAAACTTGTTTACGATCCTGCTAAGGTCTTGAAGTGTGTTGCAGCTTCTTACAATCATGGTGAACTGAAGAGTTAACTATTGAACCAAGTATATAGAAAACAGTGTTAGTTGAAGTCTGGCCTGTCAAAGTGCGAAAGATGCAGCCTTTAAATAAACTGGGTGGCTTTTCCAAAGCTTTACTCCTATGGGCACAGCTTATATCTGAAAATAACTATGGTATCAAATCAACAACAAATAAAGCAATTAAGGTATCAAACAATCCTGTAAAAGAAAACTTCAAACAATAGGAGTATCAGATGATGATTTCAAAACATAATGACTTGGAGGAACAACATTGTATGCTGAAACTAAATATAAAGCAAACTGGTTATCAAAACGATATCACCAGGATTACAAGGCTATAGCTAGGGTTCGTTACGGGGCAGACGGGGCCGCAGAAAACACGCGCCCCCAGCCCTTTTCCCCGCCCAGCTCCGCTTAACTGGCTCAGACAGGGCGTCTTTTTCGGCATTCCCTGCCCTTGTTCCCGCTCAGGCCCCCGCCCCACCGATAACCCAGACAGGTCCCTGTTAAAAATGGGTTGTATGGTGCCGGTCACCAAAAATGTACACCTGTGAGGGATTCAAAATGTGATGCTTTATGTAATCAGGGTCAGGGGTATTTGCCAAGAATAATAAATTATAAGGTTCTAAGTTCAACTCCTAATGGTAGTTAAGTTATTATTTCACTTTTGCTTTAATATAATATTGCCAGCTTGTTGCCAACATAATGCCAATAACAAATACCACTCCTTCACATCAATCCAGTCCTATACGATCAACATGTCCTCACCGCCGATACACCAGTTAAGAGAAAATGCATCAGAGTCAAATTCACGATCGCTTCCTCCTTCAACAAATCGCCATACGCTAAAGTCCAGGGCCGGCAGGGAACGGAAACGGCTGGAACAACTACAAGTGAGTAATTCTGGTGCTATTACAACAAAGATTTAATAAAACTACTGCTAAAACCTCACTAATACTCGGTATAGAATGGCCAAAGTATACAGAAACAACCAATAGCTCATGCTTTACGGATGCGAAAATATTGAGAACGGAAAGCTCAGGTACGCGTCCCTCCTGCCGAACCTCGCATTCCACCACAAGCTCTACCACCTGCGATTTCTGCCCCTCTTGGGGATCCAGCATCCCTGGTTGAGATGGCATTACAACGCGACTATAAGTCCTGGCCCAGGCGGCATATGTTTACCGATAACCCCTGTCCCCGATGATTATCAATTCTGAAATCAGCCTACCAGGCTATGCAGAGAAAGGGTTGCACTCGCAAGGGTAAAATAGAGAACCGGCCAACTGGCCTTTGGTTTAAATATCATTATCAGGTGTATCTTTTCTTAAAGTTGCAGTTGCAGAATGAGGGCAAGGTACTCAAGGGACCTGATCTCTTTACAGGAGTCACTAGGTCTCTTGTATCCCGTAAGGGGCTTCCCCAAAACGTACTTGATGGTGGTGGATGGGGCCAGAGAGTTCGAAAGCGGATAATAAGGCATGAGGCACTATGGGTCAAGAAACGTCTTATCCCAGAACCTAACGAAGGAAGAAAAAGGAACGTGGTAACCTTATTGCAGGATCCAGAAACAAGTCTGGCTGTGCGCCAGCATATCCTTAAAGTAGGTGAGGGTGGGTTTGTCTTCTGGTAATTCTTAGGAGCATACAAGTACTTTATTATTATTGAATTATTACTAATATTGTTTATTAGAACTCAGTTCCTATAGTTTGGCCAAGGCAGTTGTCACCCATTGGAAGGAGGCACATTCTGATGATGATATTAGTAATCGGTCTACTGCCAGTATCACCAGGGAAGTAGAGCATACAATTGGATCAAGAATAGCACGGAGATGGCTACGAAAGCTGGGATTCAAATATAAGGAATATCGAACAGGGATTTATAACAATGGTCATGAAAGACAGGATGTCAAGAGGTATCGTGACCAGGTCTTTCTTCCACGAATGGGAGCCTTTAGCGATGAGTTCCTTCGCTGGGATGAAAACCATCAGGAAATTCCCAATGATCTCCATCTCGCCGGTGAGATGCAGCCTTTAATCCTTGTTACACAAGACGAATGCACCTTCAATGCAAATGATGGAAAACACTTTAATTGGATTCATCCGGAACACCAACCATTAAGAAAGAAGGGTTGAGGCCACGGGTTGCACGTCTCAGACTTCCTTACTCCTATTGGACGCTTCCGGAATGGTGATGCTTGTGTGATTATGAAATGTGGAGGTAATACTTGGTGGACCGGTGACAGATTACTGGAGCAAGTAATCAACAAAGCTATTCCCGCCTTTGAGGCACCATTTCCAGGCTGCAAAGGCTTATTTGCATTTGATAATTCACGAAATCATTGCAAATTTGCCAATGATGCACTGAGAGGTTCTGAGATGAACTTGGAGCCTGGAGGAAAGAATATAAGGTCTATGCGCGATACCTATGTCGTTGATATTAACCATCCAGCTGGTGGCTATCTTCAGTCATTACAATTCCCAGATGGGACACCCAAGGGTCTTCGAAAGGTACTTTAGAATGAGGGCTCTGGCCTGAGAATAGACGCTTTCTAGCCCAATGGTCTATAAAATCAGCTACTGGCAAGTCATCAAAGCTGAATCCACGCTGTTTGGATGGTGGAAGTTGCTGTGCACGAGCATTACTAGCGTCCCAGCCAGATTTTAAAGTACATAAAAATCCCATCGATGAGGCAATTATAAAGGCAGGATATAACGTAATCTATTATCCAGCATTTCATTGCAAAATCAATTTCAGTGAGTATTTCTGGAGTGCAGCAAAGCATTATGCTCGTAAGAGATGTGAGTACGATTTTGAATCTTCGAAGCGCATAGTTCCGCAAGCATTGGCTAGTGTCTCAAGCCATCTTATTTGGAAGTACTGGGCTCGTACTAATAGAATTATGGAAGCATATCGGTCTGGTATCATATATGCCACTCCTCAATATGAGAATATTGTACACCAATGCTACGCCTCACATCGTCGTGTAAATAATCACGTTTAATAATAAATAAAATCACTTTTTTTATTACATAAATCAATTACTGAGTAATTAATATATCTATTAAATATTATAAACTATTTAATATTAATAAAATTATGTATATATATGATATAATGTGAATTTGTTCAACAATACCCCTAATCCTGATTATGTAAAGCATCACATTTTGAATCCCCCACAGGTATACGTTTTGGGCGACGGGCATCATAACAAACGGGGCCCCGTCTAGGGAACGAGTTTGGGTGGGCCCCGGGCGGGGGTGGTCTGCAGATTACTCAAAAAATACCCTGCCCGCTCCCATAACGAACACTAGCTACAGCCTCAACACTCATATCTTGAAACTCAACAAATCCTAAAAGAAATCCATTAGTAACAATGATACTCATACCAGCCACACCTAGAAACAAAACAACTGATTCTAGCAACAAAACAATCTTCCGTGTAATTTGACATAATACTGCAATTCTCAGATGCAGACTTGTCATACACGCCTTTGAAATAAGGTTGGAACAAAGAGTAACAAACAGGGTGTTTGTGGTCAACTTGAATCCAGCTAGGTGTCATTAGTCTATATGTTATAGTAATGAATCCTAACTTGACAGCGAACTCGTCTTCAGGCATCTTGTCAGTCTACCAGGTCTGCATGAGGTCTATCGCATTCTGTAGACATTACAAAAATTCTCCACTGTGGCCACTTTTCGGATGATCTTTCCATTTGACACGAAATTGTGACCTGCCTTATGAAACAGGTTTATTGACAAGTAACCAAAATACAATCGGACTGGCAGTAGCCCTGCTAGAGCTGGTGTTAAGGAAGGCTTCAAGGAACCGGTCGGTAGGAAGATAATATTGGAAAGAGAAATTGGACTCAGGGATGAGTGTTCAACCAAGTGTGTTCTTGGACGAAAGAGCTGTTGGAGTCTGCTGTCTCCTGCTAGCCTGAAGACTGGTTTAAGTAGATAAAGCCAATGCGATGGCCTTCTGGCAAGCAGGATAATTACCAGTTGCTGGGCCCATACCGGAATCCTGTAATCCAGCATGAACAAAGAAGCATACGAGTATGTCATCTTCCACCCATGGTCCATGACGATTCCATACCTGAAATACTAAATATAAACTTCCAGCAAAGAACACTGATCATAGCATGCAATATCATAAGGGCCTATGTGACTCATGAAGGGTGGTAGAGATGAAACCAAATCAAGAAACCAAATATAAATCAAATAAAACATTGGAGATCCTGCACTGCCACTGCTGTGTACTGTATACCGGAAGATATATAGATGTTACATCTTATAGCTTGTCATGGTGCAGCATCTCCTCCACTTGCCATTTAAGAATGTATTCAACCAGGATGGGTGAGAGACTTGGCATTGTGTAACAGGTTTAGTACTGGGGTAACGGGTTTATTCCTGTATAACGAAAATACAATAGGACTGGTGATACACCAGTTCGCGCTAGGGCTAAGGGAGGCTTCAAGGGACTGGTTGTTAGAAAGATAATAGTTGAAGGACAAATAGGGACTCTGGAATCGCCGTTCAACCAAGTGTATTCTTAGACTGAAGGTTTGTTGAAGTCTGCTGTCTCCTGGTAGCCAGGAGACTGGTTTAAATACAAAACCCAAGAGCAATAGCCTTCCTGCAATCACGATCATTACCAGTAGCTGCGCACACACTGGAATCCTATAAGAACTAAGAAAGAATCATAGCTCAGCCTCCACCAGTATTACATGACCATTCGATACCTGGAATACTAAATATAAACTTCCATCAAAGCAAACTAAGCATAGCAATATGATAGCATAGCCTATCTGACTCAGAGACAGTGGGGGAGCTGAAATCAAATCAAATAAACCAAATATAAATCAAACTAAACATAGGAGATCCTGCACTGCCCACTCCTGTGTACCATTACCGGAACATGTTCACATGTTACAAGTGTCCAGCTGATTGCTGGGCTAGATCATTATGGCTACACACACAGTTGTCACTCCTCCTGTGTATGTATTTCATGCCTTCTGCCTCTGTTCAATTGGGACATGCAATACGCACCTACACTCTTTCTGCTTGACTTGGAGATCTACTATGTCCTGCCACATACGGTAATAAGTGCTTGCTCTGACTGAGTTACCGCCCTCCCTCTGCAGAACTCACTTGCCTCTGCCGCTCTGTCAACATATCCCCGGTACGTTTACCTCTTGTGTGCTGCTCCCTTCCATGTCTTTGGCCTGCTGACCTCTCAATCCCTACACTTCACCGCAGGAATAGGGTTTGTTGCTGGGCTGTTGTTGTGTTGTAGACAGGTTTGGGCTAAAGTGTTTTCCTTTCTGGATGGGTTTCTATTTTTCCTTGTTTTGCGAGTATATTTATTCCCTGTCTGGAGTTTCTTTGTTTAAATTTGCACCTTCGAGGAGATTATTGGATTATTGCTTTCAGGCCTGTGGTTTCTTTTGAAGGTTCTACCCATTGTACCAAGTATTCTTTCCATCTCTACACAAAGTGATTCATGCGTAGGATAGGGTCAGAGGGTTTTAGTGTGTGGGATCCCGGAGGGATGGTAGTTAGAAGTTTATCGTCCATATAGTGCAAGATGAAGGGACGGTTGTATCTTAAAACAAATTGAAAAAGGAGTTGATCAAAAACCAGAATCACATGAGAGATAGGAATAAACCATCACCTACTCACTCAGGCCACCCGCGATTGAAATCTCAATACTACACGAAATTATCAATACAGGAACAGCCCACTTCTTGTCTCCGTTGATGGCTACCTGCTAGGAATTTGACATTTAGCTTTCGCGTCAAGTTCCTCTCTCTCCTGTGGCCTCTATGCCTCACCTCCCGGAGGTTCTAGATCTTGTTCGTCATTGATACCTACTCCTGAACTTCCATTCTCCTTCTTCCCCCTCACTTGTTTTACATCTCACTTAGCATTCTGAACGGTTGGAAAAGAACTTTGTTTATTCACCTTCAGCGTTATCTGGTCTGGACTCTTGGGCAAAGTAGGCCTCATCTTGCAGGGCTTGAAACTTTGATGGGAAAAGTCCCAGTTGGTCACCTCTGGGTTTTGCCACAGTCATGTCGTCCTCATAAACAGTCTTGGTATTCCCTATTTGTTGGTTGTGGCTAGTGAGCCTGCGATCTATCCCTCAACACCCCTATCTTCTCTGCCTCTTGGCTTCATCTACTGGTAGCGTACTGCCCCCCGACCCCCTCCCTTGGTATTCAGCCACCCTGCCCACTCATCGGCTTGTATCTTACTACTACATGGCTCATTCAACTTGGATCGTACTGCCAAATCTGCTCCCCTAACCTGATCATGCTGCATTTCTCTGTTATGCTCAATCATCCTGTTCCACTTCCTTCCTGGACGAGATCCCACACCATGAACAGATGTAATAACTGGTCTGACGATACTATTAGTGTTATTGTGGCCTCTCTGTATATTCCTCAGAGTTTTCTATAATGATTTTCAACTCTTTTAGCACTGTGGTGTCTGTTATTTTTGTTTGTTTTATTTGAGGGGAGCCTACAGAAGTGTTTTCTCATGCTTTCCTGTCTAAATTTGTTGAGTTTTGGTGTTTGTATTTTGTGATTAGCTTAGCCTTGTTCGTTTGTGTAAGGAGGGGCAAGGGGACTTGGAGTAGAGATTTTCATTCCTTGGCGTAGAATGTACGGTTAGGCCTATACCACAAGGGCCTGGGATTACAGGCTTTAGGCATGAAGTATTAAAGCTGGCTGTTGTTGAGATTAAGGTTTTCTTTACTCCATAGCTCTTGCTCTGGGCGAGTTCTGGAACCTTCACAATCCATACCTGATATAAAAAAAAGAAAGAAAGAGGCACTAAGAGATAAGATGTTCACACAACCATCTAAGTACTTTTCTATTCTAAGAAGTTGCAACATGATTCTCTTTATCAACATCAGCAAAAACAGACGCTGCGTCTGATCCGTCGGCGTTGCGTCCTGACTTGCATTGCAATGCCCCGCCACATCCCACGCTTCCAGATGCTACCCGGCAACGTTCCTTGCGTCCTGACGCAACCTGGCGCCCTCCCTACGTCTGGACTACCCCAGACTCTTTCTCTCATCTCTTCTTTCTCCTGATGTGGCGATAGCTCCTCATCACCTCTTCTCCGCGTCCTGACCCACCCCTCATCCCCGCTCGTGTAATCACAACTAATTTGCTGCTTGCTCCGACGTCGCCTGGTGTCTGGGGCGGCAGCACCTTTTTTGGTCCCTCCCGGGTCTCACGTCTCACGCCTCACTGGTCTGGCGAACTAATGATCTAGGTTTCAAGAAAGTCGCTTATATATCTTCTACTATATACAGTATCAATATGTAGGATTCTCACGCATTGCCGAATCCTAATTCTGACGCATCGCCGAATCCTGATTCTCACGCATTGCTGAATCCTGATTCTCACGCATTGCCGAATCCTGATTCTCTCATCCGGATTCCTTAATAAACCTCATTAAATGTTCTCAAATCAATCCGGCTATTTACAAGCCATCGCCGGTCCTCCTCCGGGATCAGGTGTGCCAGACCGAGAATTGTTCCTATATCAACTATTGTAAACCCTCGCGTGTCTTCCCTCATCTGCACTGTAACCAAGCCATGCAGATCCGATAGACGCCCTGAGTTCACTGGGGTCAGCAACTGAACACCGGCGACTCGACGCACAGTATCCTCGGATCTGGGGTCCCTGATCTTCAAGAGGGCTACTAGCTTTGCCGGGAGACGACCCCTCAGCGCACCATACATTTCTTCTGTGCCCGCTTGTACCCAAACCCAATCATTGCGACTGCCCTGGTTTCTAAAGTGTAGGGTGCCCGTGGATCGTGCACGGTGGATCTCGTAAACATCGGCTTCTTGGAATGTAAGAACTGGGACTTCGAGTTGTGTCAGTAGTTCAATGGGAAGTGATCGAAGCGTCGCATGGTCTTCCGGGAGACCGTGGTCTATCGGCAGGTTATGCCTGCTATATCGTATCAATTCACGATATATAATCTCGAGTGAGACTCCCGAGATCCTGCTAAAATCAACGATATTGGACACATCGCCCCGGCGTCCCTTCAAGATCCTCCTACAAATGACTGGCGGCGATACCGTACTGGTTGTCCTATCTAAATGCTTCAGGACGTCGGGGGAGAGATCTGCGCCGCGATTTTTCAGTGATTGCAAGTTCAATAGTCTCATCCGGATTGCATGTTGACGGCCGTAGCTATGCACGATCTGGCGCGCGGCATCATTTTTATTTGACTGGCGCCATCCTTCCTTGATTTGCGTCTTGTGAGCTAGCTCTCCAATCTCCGTGGAATACATCGGAATATTGCCAAACTGGCGTATATGGTCACAAAAGTGGCTTAGTAGATGCATCTTAATGAAGTTGAAATGTGATTCGCCGTGAATCATGTCCATACGCAGTTCATCCTCTTCGTCTCGATCGTCGTCGCGCATCCGGCGCCGTTGGGATGGGGCCACTCGCTCCCTTATCAGGGCTCTCTGACGTCGGATCTCCTTTCGTTGCTTGTCAACTTTGGCCTGTGTGCGTTTTGTCACTCGAAACTCCAAGAAGATATCTTTCATCCTATGAAACTGGTCCAGATAATCTTCCATGTAGGCTATGGTGTCTGGGGTGTGGCTTCGGTATTGTGCCATCATATTGAAGTCGACGAGCGCCCTGACGCATCTGAGAGCACGTTTGAAAGGTATTGCTTGCGCACCTCCTGGCTGGCGAAGAGCCACGGCGAGAACTCCCAGAATACAACGCCCCAGATTCCTCATCTCTTTCCCTTGCCACTGCGTAACCTCGCGGTAGGCTTTTTTGGGGACTAAGAATCCTGGGTATGGCGGTAATGCCTTCCAAACCTCATCAAATGCCTGCAGTCGCCCGTGTTTCTTCAGAAAGGCTTCGATCCAGTCCATCATATGCTTAAATAGCCCGAGATAAATGGTATGGAGTATGTCTGGTTTGTACAGATCAGACGCCGAAACCCGGTCGAGTCCGTGGAATATATTTTGGCCGATACCAAGATTCATAACGTGGTCGTCGTCGGTCTCCGAGCCTGAGGTTTGATTTTCAGGTTTGTAGCGTTGGTACCTTGCATAATCTCGGGCTCAATAGCTTCTGGCATTGGTTCCTAATTCATTGGTCGGCACCTCGCATTTAGGACAGGCGTTTGTTTTCAACCCGTGAAGTGCCACGTTTTCCATATGGTCCGCGATCCACGCAGAGAGAATTGGGAAGCAAAGTCGAACCTTGCCGTCGGCACAGT
>Ga0307517_10003121_pt1 | contig 26101 bp, 18 predicted proteins | sample 23_EM_MG_FD_194515 | JGI IMG/M metagenome (GOLD analysis project Ga0307517, IMG submission 194515) | Populus trichocarpa ectomycorrhiza microbial communities from riparian zone in the Pacific Northwest, United States - 23_EM | ecosystem: Host-associated > Plants > Roots > Unclassified | place... | reverse complement strand
ATGTTAGTTCCATTGGAAGTCTTATGTATGTTATGCATTGTACAAGACCAGATATAGTTTTTGTTATATGCAAGTTATCAAGATATACAAGCAAGCCAAATACAGATCATTGAAAGGCTATTGCAAGAGTCTTTGGTTACCTAAAAAGAATGATCGATTTAGGCTTGTTTTATTTTGATTTTCCAGCTGTGATGGAAGGATATAGTGATGCAAGTTGGATGACTAGTTCAAGTGATAATAAGTCCACATCATGATGGATTTTTTTCGCTTGGAAGAGGTGCAATATCTTGGGCATCTAAGAAACAAACATGCATCTCTCATTCTACCATGAATCAAAATTTATTGCTATAGCTGATGCAGGTAAAGAAGCAGAATGGCTTAGAAATATGTTGTTTGATATTAAGTTGTGGCCACAACCTATGTCAGCTATTTCTTTATACTGCGATAGTGAAGCAACTATGTCTTGAGCTTATAGTAACATTTACAATGGTAAGTCAAGACATATAAGCATTCGACATGGATATATTCGAGAGTTAATTACAAATGGTGTAATCACCATTATCTATGTGAAGTCTGTGAATAATTTAGCAAATTCGCTCACAAAATAACTATCTAGAGACATGGTACGAAAAACAACTAATGGAATGGGGTTGAAACCCGTTATTAAAGATACCAGTAATAGGAACCCAACTTCGGATTAGCAAGAAGCTTATCTCTTAGTTTAATGGGTAATAACAAGTTACTGTTTTGTATCTATTGGACACTGATAATTAATTTGAGTCCCTATTCTGATAGTATTCAGTGTGTTCTATTACGAAAAGTAGGATGAGCGTGGGCTCTTAATGGAATTTAAAGTTTGTGTCTAATGTAATAGAGACATGTATAATTCCACCTATATGGATATAAAAATGGTGCCGCTTTTGACAAGTGTTAGGGTTTTCTCTTGTAAATATTCATGAAAAAAAATTACGATTTTAGCACATGGCTATAATAGTGCTAAATAGTTGTAAACAACCTCTTTAAGAGTTTGGATAGTATTATGTGTGTAGTATCTTTTATTCTACAACAAAAGTTTTGGTTTAATTTGCGGACACCAATAACTTTAGTAGGATTCAAGTTCTAACACTAATTGAAGGTTTAAATTGCAAAATACCTTCTTGTAAGCATAATTCTATCAAGTGAAAAGACCTTCATTACAAACTAGTAGGGGATTATTGATGTAGTTTGTAAATGAATAAAGAAAAGATGTTTATCCCACATTGGAAAGAAACACTCCCTCCTAATGTTTCTAAGTGTGGGTTTCTATTGTGTAATAAATTAAGTCATGGTGGACAAACTCTCCTATTTGGCTTCCTAATGTTATTATATAGATATTTATAATATCAAAAGATAGCATTTGAAACTTGGAACTTAATATGAACAGTTATAGTGTTTCATCAATAGTCATATTGTTTGATGAACAACCATAGTGTTTCATCAACAGTCATATTGTTTCATCGTTATGTTTCAAGTCTATAAAAGCATGTTTTTATATAGAAAAGAAAAAAATTAAAAAAACATACATTTTTTTCTTGGTCTTATCTTCTCATTCTTTCAGAGGTTTAAAAGGTTTAGTTGTATCCTGGAGGTGTTGTCTTTGTGTGGGACAAATAAACACCTTAAAAATAATGTTTTCACGCTTCTAAGCCAACTCCATATTTATTTTCATCCTAAACATTTCTAACAATTTCCTCCTTCAACAACAAGCAGTATCTGTCAACCGTGAGCTTCAATCACGCCAATAGCAGCAGAAGTCCATCCTCAAACATCAACAACTTTGCTTCTAGTTGAGAGTATCATCCATAACATTGGTTTCGATCAAGATTAGCTACAACTCAGCCTCAGCCATATCTTTCAACCGTAAGTCTCAGTCAGCCATGACAACCACCTTTCCAACAACAGCAGCAAGCCATGACAGTGTCTTCTTCATGCAGCTTCTCTCTCATCTTCCCAAGTAACAGTGGTTGTCTTCCTCGGCCACTTCAGTGCTTCAAATGTGAGCAGAACCTCCTGAGTAGCAGCAAACTCTCGCATGTAGCAAGGATTCAACTTGCTCAACAATACTCCGATAGGTTGGCTTCATCATCAGACCAATGACGACAGCTCTAGCAGCCACGAGCATTTCCACTGTGAGCCACCATCCTCACGACAACGCCACCAGCTAAGCAATACCCCTCGAGCAGCGACTGTCATTTCCTTCCATTTTTTAATTTTGTTAGTGGGGTCTAAAAGACTTTGGGGTGAGCAACAACACCTGCAAGCAGTAGTAAAGGTGATGAGGAGGGTTCAATAACAGCAACAATAGCAACTTGGCTGATTTTCTTAGAAGAGATTTTGTAGCAGTCCAACCATACCCGTTTGATATTGCTATAGCAACAACAATAGCTTCCAGCATCTGTAGCTCCCCAAGGTCCCAACAGCTATGATTTCTCCTTCGTTTGCTTCAAGAGCAGCAGCAGCAGCCTCTCCTCAGAAGTTGTGAACACCTCCATAGTGGTCTTCCAGCTCCAGTACAGCAGCGCTGCATCACATGAACTCCAGCGGTATCAACTTCAACACAGCAGTCTGTCAATCCAACTAGGAGCTCAACTAAAGTATCCCCATACATGGCAGCCAACAACAACATTCATTTCATCATCAATCAATTACAACAATGAAGGATTTTCTACACCAGCTTACCTTACAAGCAGTAGTAGTAGAAACCAACTGTGAAGAAAAAAGAACAATAGCAGAAATCGAACTTCAAGGCAACAAAGCTTCTTCTACAAGTGTCAATATTAAAACGCAGCAATAGGGAGAAGAGACATATCTGGACTAAAAAACAAGAAAAAGACTTAAACTTCAATTGAGCAAAACTCCCTATACAATGTTTGTTTGTTGCACCGTCAGTGAAGAATCAAAGAGACAGAGGAGTTTTAAATTCACCAGGTTCTTCTCCTCCAGTAGAGGCAACGCATGATTCCACGAGTCGGCAATGGCAATGTTGCGTAATTCCACGCGCTGTCAGGATTACCTAACAGCCTTGAAAGGTTTCCAATAGTCTTTAGACAACCACCACAACGTTGGAAGGTCGATTCCTAACCCTAAACCATTTATTTAATAAATTGTTAGTTTTTGGGACAAATTATTAATTGTGCGTATGGATTTGGGACTGTTTAAATGATGATTTGTGATTGATTGAGTTATTAGGATAAAAAATTTCAATTTATCTTTATTGCATACAGCCAAGTGTCTTAAAAATACAAAAAATATCATATTACGTAATATTTCCATACGAAAAATCAAAATACATATTTGCATGCATTTTAGGATTTAATAACTAGTTTATTAAATGCATGAGAATTTGGCCAATATTTCAATAAATCACTTTTTTAATTCATGTGAATTAATTGTTAAAAATCCTGGTATAGAACACTGGAGCTATAAGTGAGGCTGGTATTTAAAATATCAGAGTTGACCAGAAAATTCTCAAAATTATTCTAAATATTCACCAATTTTAATTGGGAGTATTTTTCACTGTAACACACAAGCTATGAAGAACATTTTCTAAAAATTTATTTGGGTACACGAGTCCATAATAAATTCTTGAACACTGGATTTATTCATACGAGTAAATCTTAATCCTAAACTACAGATAGATCACCGACCAGAAAACCATCAAAACCTTTAAACCACATCAAACCACAAAGCAGCTTAACTCAGGTAGGGTGCGCTAAGGGTGCTAATACCTTCCCTAACCACAATCAGTCTCTTACCCTCGAATCTTTGATAAGACAGGTACACTCAAGTTTCCTAGCGACCTTGAACCAAACAACTAGGTGGCGACTTCAAATGACCCCCTGACGCCGCGCATCCACATGCAATAAACTTCATGATTTGTTACAGTTTACTTTTTATGTGATTATTCCAACCGGGTTGTGAGTTTAGCATATTAACCCGATTGACTTAAATTTTTTAATTTTTTTAATTGGTATTTTTTAATTATATCATTCAACATTAGGTTTATTAGTAATAAAAAAAATTGAAATAGGTGGTTATTTCATTGTGCCCTACCTTACAAAAAACTATTCATCGTAATAGTTTTTTTTTTTTTTGCCTTTGGTTTTTCTTAATCTATGTTTTTATTATATCCTTCAACATTTAGTTTATTATAGATTGAACTTTATAATTTGTTGTGGTTTGTTTTTTATGTGGTTATCCTAGTCTCATGACTCGTGTTGCGGATTTAACGGGTTAACCAGGTTGACTCTTTATTTTTTCCTTTTTATATTTGGCATTTTTTTTTTAATTTCACCTTTCAACATTAGGTTGATTGGGAATTAGGCTTCATGATTTGTTTTGATTTACTTTCTAATAGGTTATCCTAATCTCATGACCCGGGTCACAAGTTTTGTGGGTTAACTCGGGTCTTTTTATTATGTCCTTTTTATATTGATTTTTTTTTTCCAATTTCATTCTTCAATAATGTGTTGATTGAGAGTTGTGTTTAATAATTTGTTTCGATTTGCTTTATACAAGATTATTTCAATCTCATGGCTTGATTCGGAGTAACTCATTTGCTTTCTATTAGGTTATCTCGGTCTCATGAGCTGGATCATAGGTTTAGCGGATGAACCTAGTTTAACTCAGGCTTTTTTTATCCTTTTTTCAATTGTTTTTTTTTTCAATTTCATCTTTCAAGATTGAGTTGATTAGAATTTGGGTTTCATAATTTGTTTTGATTTATTTTTTATGGGGTTGTTTTGGTCTCATAACTCAGGTCGTGGATTTTGTAGGGTAACTCGGGTTGGTATTTTTGTCCTATTATTCATTGATTGTTTTTCAATTTCATCCTTTAACATTGGGTTGATTGGAAATTGGGTTTTATAATTTCGTTTTATTTTATTTTTGGGGTTATCATCATAGTTATCAAACCCGGCCCAGGGGTTGACCCGACCAAGGGGCCAGGTCTCGGGTTTCATGGGTCAACCTGAATCAACCCGGAAAAATTAAAAAAAATATTTAAAGTTTTATTATTTCATATGAAAAAATTAAGAAAAAATTCATGTGAATATAGGCTATACATGTTGTAAATAATGAAATTTAAAAGAATATTTAAAAAAAATATATCTCACATTGAAGAAACATAATTTTTTTTCTTGTGATCATAAAATATATATTTTAAAAATTTAATTTAAAGCTTCAGTTAAATATTTTTTTCAATTTGCTTTTCATATTGATTTACCCTCATAATCCGGATTAGGAGTTTATCATGCTATCTTTTATTCATAGGAAAAAAAAAATAACAAGAGTAATGTTTTCCTAGTCGATTCATTTACTTTCATTACTATCTTATTAGATTCAGAATGATTTATAATCTATCACTTGAGTCATAAGAAAATTTTCTTTCGCTGAAATTTGTTTTTTTACATTGCTAAAAAGTTGGTCAGCCCGCGAAAAAGGGCGTGCCACGGTGGTGCCACCTATCTAGACAAAAGCTATAATAACTTCTCATGTATATTATGAAAATTCCTGCGGTCATTAATTAATATAATAATCCCTTGAAGTCGTCAAAACTCTCTCGTCCAAACTTGTCCATTCTTTTTCCTCCAAAGCCTCTCTTCCACAATTAACCAAAACGTACATCCTTCACTGATCCTCTACCTTGTTAATTTCCCTTAATCCATCATCCTTCACATGATTTAACAATTTCCCATCGTTAACTCCATCATATCTTTCAGAAACCTTGCACCATGGCATCTCCTGGCCATAATCTCCTCATATTACTTCTTTTCTTCATGTCCTTTCCATGTTCAAAGTCCAGACTCTCCGTCGACTACTACAACAAAACATGCCCACAATTCGCTTCTATCATGGAACAGATCGTCTCGGACAAGCAAATTGCTAGCCCCACCACTGCTGCCGGCGTTCTTCGCCTCTTCTTCCACGACTGCATGGTGGAAGGCTGTGATGGCTCCTTGCTCATCACCTCCACATCCTTCAACAAAGCTGAACGTGATGCTGACATCGACCAGTCCATCCCTGGAGATGCCTATGACCTTGTCACTCGTGCGAAGACTGCCCTTGAGCTCCAGTGCCCCGGCATTGTCTCTTGTGCTGACATTCTAGCCACCGCTGCACGCAACCTTGTCACAATGGTGGGAGGTCCTTACTACCATGTGCGTCTAGGACGCAAAGATGGCCTGGTATCCAACGCCTCTCTTGTCCAAGGCAATATTGCTCAACCAACAATGCCATTGTCAGATATCATCTCCCTTTTTTATTCCAAAGGGTTTTCAGTGCAAGAAATGGTGGCTTTGGTCGGCGCTCATACGATAGGGTTTTCCCATTGCAAAGAATTTAGTAACAGGCTTTTTAACTTCAGCAAGACTTCAGAGACTGACCCTGCATACAACCCCAAATATGCAGAAGGGCTAAGGAAATTGTGCGCAAATTACACGAAGGACCCAACTATGAGTGCTTATAATGACGTGATGACACCAGGGAAATTTGACAATATGTACTATAAAAATCTGCAGAGGGGGTTAGGGTTGCTGTCAACAGATCAAGCCCTTTCTGTGGATAGGAGGACCAAGCCCTTCGTAGACTTGTATGCTGCAAATGAGACTGCATTCTTTGAAGCTTTTGCACATGGAATGGAGAAAGTTAGCATTTATAAGATCAAGACAGGGAAGAAGGGAGAGGTGAGGCATAGGTGCGACCAGTTCAACGCTGCCTAGATTAATTAGAAATGGTAATCATTTGCAGCTTTAGTTGGAAGAGACGGGTCCATGATTGTGATTAGGGAAGTCTTACTGTTGTTTCTATTATTTCTCTTGGGCGAAACAGATGCATCCTTCAACATAATATACAACAAGCACGCACACTTGATGAATGATAATACACTTCCAAAGCAGCACTGTTTGTGATCCGTATATTACGAATGCAGAAGCTGACATATCCAAGATGTACGTACTAGTAACCTTCAAGGCATCATCAAAGCAAGGAGGGGGAAAAGTTTTCACTGTCCATATATTTGGTACAAAATAATGTAATGTAAGATAGTGTGATTAAGAATCATCTAATGGAGTTAAGAATTTAATGTGATCATGATTACGACGCATGCCATTAGTTTACAGACGCGATTTCTAGATCACCACCTTCCTTCAACTTGCACGAGATTTCCACAGGATGCCCGTGGAAAAGACTGACTGCTAGGTTTCGTTTCTCGATGAAAAAAACCATTGACAAATCATTGAACACACTGGCTGGGAGAGGGAGAGAACCTCTAGAAGTCGGTTTTTTCTTAATTACATTAAATTAACTTGGATAGTTGAGTGACGGAACCAGAACAACGAAAGAAAGATGCCACTGCCTATGGTTGCGCTATCAGTAACAACGGATTTTCACGACGGAAAAGTTGAAATCGAAGTGACCTAACTACCAACCAATTATTGTCCCACTTGGGCAGTACAGAACATGTGCATGATGCGGTTATTATCTTCCATTTTAAAAACAGAACCCCTGCTGCCAAACGTTGATGAGAGGATCCTCATGAATAATTAATGCAATTTACAAGTACGTGTTCCTACAATCTGGGGGAAAGAACAATAGAATGACCAAAAGGAGTGCACAAAGGAAGGAATTTTACAATATCAACGAGATGCTGTCATTCTTACAACCTGGCAGAACATGACCGCAAGACAAAACCACCATCTGCACTTCACATGGCAGAACAATAGAATGACCACTCATGGTCGAGAAATTGCTTAACCTCATACTTTACTAGCACTAGCGCCAGAACACAAGCAAATTAATGTGTGCAGACAGTTAATCCATTAACCCTAGTGCATCAGATTCAGCCTCCCGTATCCAGCTAAGATTTTGCATTCACAGCAAGAGTACAATTAAACTACTGTCCAAGGCAAAGACACAACATGCAATAAGAAAAAGCAAATGTCGCAGATCTTACCATATTTAGCAAGGCTTTCTTTTGTCAACTTTTAAGTGGATGTTGAACCATTTCTTCTTCTTAGATCTATCCCTTGTAGGTTTCTTATCTCTCACTTGTGCATCTTCTTTGGTCTCCCTGAAGGGACCCTTATTCCTGCTTTTACTTGAACTCCGCTTCATTGGTGGAGCAATGGTGTAGGAGGCATGAATTTCATTCCTTTGTCTAAGAAGCTCATCAATCTGCAAAACCAATATCAACAGTGAAAATTCAGAAAACATCAATCTATTCATACCTCATCTTCATGTAGATATCAGCAACAAATTTTGACAAGTTAAACTCACTGCTTGCATCTCTTGTGCATATCTACTGGTCATCTCGGTAAATTGTGCCAATACCTGTCGAAAGGCCACAAAAATTACGAACAAAGAGAGGCAAGAGCAGACAAATATAGACTGCTGAAGTCAAGTGCAAACCTCTCGATATTCAGTTTCAAACTTGGATATTTCTACCCTCTTTCCAAGAATCTCAGCTTCAACAGCTCTTAGATTAGCTTTTTCTTCCATAAAAGGTGCGGCACAAAGAGCTTCTATTGAGTAACTTGCACTTTTAAAAAAATTGTCACCTGGAAGAAAGAGCCAGGACCAGAAGGATGCTGTCAGCCCATCCGCACATATATTATCCAAGCATAGTACCCTAAACAACAAGAAAAATCTTAGAACTGACCATAGACACCAAAAACATGGGTGCCAGCCTTCAGTTCAGATATTTCACATGGCTGAAACCCATCCAATTTTTTGAAGAAAGCAGCATCAGCATCTTTTGCAGCTGCAATCTGAAACCACAACAATTCCACAGCCAAAATGAGGATGAATGAATCAAATAAAAGACAAATATCAAAGATGACACTTGACACTGATCTCTTAAATCATCAGCTTACAGAGTTGACAGTGTGATCCAGCCGGTATACAGGAAAACATAGAAAGTACATTCCAGCAGATGTAACCTTTCCTGTTTTAGCACTGTCTTCCTACACCAAAAAGCAAACCAGTAAAAATGGGTTAAATGTAATGATATTGAATGTGTTTAGTCAAGAATATTAAACTAGACTCTATTGAGCTAAAAACATGGCAAACATGCAAAGGCAGATCAATTCCAGAAAGAACTTCGTCAACAGTAGCTCCCCTTTTGACCAAGTAGTGTCCATCATAATTAGGGATCTAGTCAGTTATACTTCACTAGAGAGAGATCTAAAATCTCTTTTGTGGGAAGATCTCCAATCTGCTGGTCGTAATATGATAAATGAAGTCATAATGTTCTTTAAGATCCATCCAAGACTAGAATCAAAGTAAGAATATGGAACTGTTGGCTTTGATTTAAGATGATCAACCAACAAGAAAAAGAAAAAGACAGGGGAAAGTGCATCATACCTGTAGAGCAAGGCTTAATCCTCCACCACTTTCTTCCTGATCAAAATACAATAACTGTACAAAAGACACTCAATCAGTATGCCTAATGATCATTTTTCACGCATAAGTTATAGTTGGAGAAAATTACATACTCGATATCACTTGAGAACTCACTACATGAAACTGCTAAAAATGAAATAAGAATTGTGGGAATCTGAAATTTGTTTGACAGCAATGAGGAGGGTGCGAGACATGGTTATAAGACCCAGCCTGTCAGGTCAACCTAGTGGTCCACCGACCCAAGGCTTGGCCTAGTCAGGTTAGTGGAAAAACCCAGTCTTTTTTTACCAAAATGATGTCTTTTAAGGATTTTTAGAAAACAATCTTGGGTTGACCTAGGCCTTAGGCTGGGTCGACCCTCAACTCTGGTCTTATAATTATGGTGTGAGAAACTTTTGGACTGGTTGTCAGAAAACTAAAACAATCCAGGAAGAGACATTTTTCATATAAACATTTTAATCGGTTTTTTTCTTTTTCTTTTTGCCAAGGTTTCCAACAAAATGCCCATAAGAAACAGTTTCAAGTTACATAAGCTCAAAAATCTGCTCCCACAGCACAAAGTCATTGAAAGGCAAAGATGGACTATTTGGCATATAATCTGTATCCCATAAAGGCCAGGAAGTCTTCTTTTTCCTTGCAAGGAAAGAACTGATGGAGAATGATTGAAGATTTTCTTATGTATCTAGTTATTTTAGAGAGTTATATCTTCCAGTTAGAGTTGACTACATATTTTGTACTACTAGTAATTGTCTTTTGGTTTTTTACTTCCAATCATTATCCTATCATTCTGGGTTTAGGGTTTTCATTACTCACATAAGAGCAAGAATTATTGTTCAGAGATAGTCATTGATGAATGAAAGTTCAATTTTGAGATTGATCACTCTCCATCCCATTCAACCTGCCCCCGCAAAGAAAAAAAACAATTAATTTTCTTGGTTTCTCCCATACCCATTTCTGATACTTCTCTACTCCCTGATTCTTTTTATCTAGTATCAAGGAACAGATTTCCATGTCCCAGAACATAACCAAAAAAAATCTAAATTCATTGCTTCCAAAAGAGAAGGTCTATCAGATTCTCCATCACTACAGAAAGGTGAAGAGAAAAACAAATGCAAAAAAATAGATGTTTCCAACAGAGCTAAAGAAAATCAATTATGATGATTAAGGAAAATGCAAGGCCATATGAGTCAAAAGACAGTGTTTACAGGAAACTCTTTCAGCATCAACTTAGGAAGCCAAATATCTTCTTTCATTCCTTATTAACTATGAAAAAAGGAGACTCTCTACAATTGGGGTTGTCATCTCCATTGCAGCACTTATTCAGCACCAACATAGGAGACCAGTAAACTCCTCTCTTGAAGAGAGTCATAATGCCCAAACAGACCAAGCAGTCAAGAACCCAATATTTTCCTAAAGGAAATATTAAATCAGACAGCTTCTGCTTGTCAATAAATTCACAATCAATTACATTCAAAGCTTTAACACCTATCACGCCCAGTCAACTATGCTGATTTTGTTGAATTGGCCACAGATTTTTACATGTGCTTCCAACCAATGAAAAGTACCACTAACAGTGAGGAAGCAATGAAAGGCAACCTTGAGTAAAAAACCTCTCTATTATTCATTAAAAACTACAGAATACCAATCTACCAAAAATACACCTCTCTACACACTGTCACATATTGCAATGCGTGTCATTTGTTCCGAAGAAAATTTGGGAAAATGCAAATAGTACCCTGTGGATTGGCACATGTGCACTTCGGAGACTGAGAATTTGGCACTTCAGTGACTTGTGATTTTCTCTGATAGCATCTGCCTTTTTTGTCATTTAAGTTGCTAGATATAAATCCTCAAACTTTTTACATTTTTAATTTCATACAATTGAACATTTAATTCAACACTGTAACAGACACTTCCTGTACATGAAATGTGTCACTATTTATATTTTATGATCCAACTACCTTGGACAACAAAAAAAAAATGAAATACATTCATAGAAAAAAGAAAGAAATACACTACTTTTTATAATACCAAGAAAACCATCCAAGGAATAGAGTGCTCTGTACATAACTAATGGAAAAGGGCAAATGCAACAAATGAAACCATGAGTATTGATAAATAATCAAGATTGAGGTTGATAACATAAATTTTATCAATTGATAGAAATTATAGCAATTAGAAGAAGAAAAAAGTTGGACTTAATTTAGCAAACTTAACTAATGGCAAATGGCAAACGCAACATATGAAAACATGGGCATCTGAAGTTTAAAAATTTGAAACTTGTTCAATAACTGCAAATGCTCCAACCACATGATAGCTTTTTGCAACTTTTCCCTAGAAACTTGCCATTATATGGTGCAATTCACAATTGACTAGCTATTATACAAGCTTAAATGCACCACAAACCCAAACTAAGAGCATACAATCCTTGAACCAACTTCTGTTGCTTTTGAGTAAAAAACATGAGCATCCATACTAAGGAACATTCAATCACAAATGGCATTTTCAGAACTCCAATTAAAAACAAACATTCAGTATGCTCTTTTGACCCTATCAGGCAGCTTTGCAATATCATAATCTGTAATTTGCACACTAAATGAATTGAACAAGAAATCTCTAAAGCCATTTCTTTGAAAAGGCTCATTCTTACAACTGGTTTAGTATTGATGTACAGTGGCTGCATGGCAGCTTTTGGGCCTCTACAAAGCATTCCACCATGAGTCAGCTTTTTGAAGAAAACATCATTTAATCTCAAAAGGGGAAAAAAAGACTATTTTCTAAAGAAAATAAAGAGAGGAATGATTTTTCCAACAATATCCTTTGCTCAGTGACTGAAAGTAACACTAGACAAGCCCTTCATCAGAAGTTGTCCTCTGTGTGTCTTGCAAACAGAAAGTGATGATTACTCCTTGATTCCATTCAAATCTCACACAAACTTAAAAGGAAAGGGTGACATAAAATACGTTCAATGACTGCCAAGTTTACTCCAATAAGCGATATGTTCCTTTCTTACTCAAACATTAACCTCATTACCTCAGTCAAAGATGCTAAAATCCTTTGCTCAGCAAGAATACAGTTGGGCATACAAAATAAAAAGTAAGAGAAAAATACACCATCGGACTTAAATCATGAAGGATTTGTGCCAAAGGTTTATGATTATTCTAACCTTGAACTTGCTTTTGTCAGATGATTGCACTCGACAAACAAATCCAGCCCTTGCCTCCTCTTCTGTTATCGTGACAGAATAGAAGTGAGCACATTGCTTTTCAACCTGTTTAAAAATTTAGGTTTTTCCAATGAGACCTAGCACAATTACAAAAACTGACACACAAACCAGAACAAATACCTCACCTTCCTAGAAATAGGTTCCCCAAGTGAAAGTGGACGAATATCAACCACACCATTAAGCGCCTCCTCCAAAACAGTTGCTGATATAGTGGTCTTAATTGGTACTCCAAGTTTACTATCATGAAAGAAACAGTACAAATAAAAATCAATACAAACCATCACAATCATCATAACTCATGAGAATTATTCCAAAATAAAAAATAAAAAAATTAATTATTCCAAAATAATTTTAAAAAAAAAAATTATTTTGATGATTAACATCGCATAAATTCATTATAAACTTGCCTAAAGAGTGCCGCAAACATAGTATTCACAGCTCCCAAACTTGAAAGATCCAGTTCAAGTTCTTGACTTTCTGATTCAACAGCCTGATCATATGACAGCAAGATCATGCTTCGCATTACATTATCATATAAAACACGTATAAAACTAAATGATTACAATTCTACAAGAAATTGAAATGGCTGGTATCTGGATAGCCCCAAAAACTGCAGAATGAACCACATTATTTCAAAAAGAAGAAAATAATCTATGTTAACATTTGAATCCAAAACATTATTCATCCACTGCCAAAATTCCTCACCTCAAAACCAGCAGAGTCATATTGGCGTCTCTTGTCTGGATCAGCCAATATATTATAGGAAAATGTAACCTCTTTAAATATATCAGCTGCTTCAGGATCATTTGCATTTTTGTCAGGATGGTACCTGAAATAGTAGGCGAAAGAGAATTTTCCAACCTTGATTAGCAATGGAAGAAACAAGGGAAAAGAAAAATAGAGGGCATTTTCAACCTCAATGTATGTGGGTATCTTATAAGAACTAGTAGTGATTCAAAGTTCCATTGCCACCCAATTGTGCTACTTAACTACTCCAAGTTCGGCTCTTTATTCTGTTTTCCATCATATCTTTAATAAATCAAATCTTGCTTTCCAAACAAGTCATACATTGCACTTGCACTAGGAAATAATTACAGTAACCCCAATAATGTCACAAAAAACCTTTATTTACCTCTATTTTTTGCTTAAACAATAATTACTCATCCTGTAAAACCCTATTAAATTATTTCGTTGACGCCCTCTTAGAATTAAATGAAGATTCAATCACAAAAGCTGTCCAAATTAACAAAAAAGACTATGTAAAATTAAAAATAAATCTTCAACCAATTTAAAATAATAATTAAAAAAAAAAAAACATACTTGAGAGCCATTTTACGGTAGGCGGACTTAATTTCCTGGTCAGAGGAGTTCCTGGAGACGCCAAGAACTTCGTATGGGTCTCGCCGCACCTGCCTTGCTGCTTCATCCTGCTTCGATCGATGAGCCGGCATTACGCTATTCTATTTATATACAACAATAACTAACAAAACCCTAAAATAAATCACTGCAGCAAGGAAGGAAATAGCCAAATGTTTTCCAACATTCCTCTCTCTCTCTCTCACACACAAATTTGTGTTTGGTGGAGGAAGTAAACAAACCCTAGAAAGAGAAGGACTCCATGGGATGGGACCTCCCCTGAGCTGGAGCTTAGAGAGAGAGAGAGAGAGAGCGACCGCGATAGAGACAAACCACCAAGAAAATTTGGAGGGGAAAATCTAGGGATAAAGGGTTAGTGACTCAGAAGTAATCTTTCCGGATTTGTTTTTACGTTTATAAGTTAGTCCTCGTAGTCTTGAAACTCTGTGAGTTATAGTCTCTTTATTTGTCTATGTCGAATGGTTTTTTTATAAATGAAGAATAATTAAATTATCCAGGTTGATTCATGTAGATTAAATTAAATTGCTGAAGTAGAGTATTATAACGAGCTCTGGAATAATATTCATGCTGGTTTGGTGATTTTTCTAATTGAGCTCGAACTTAATTATGAACATGAAAAAACAAATAAAAATAAATATTTTTAATATAATAATTAGGAGTGATTATTTTCAGTTCGGTTCGGTTTTTATAAAAAAAAAATAACCAAATTGAAATATTTAAAAAAAAAAAACCGAAACCGGTTCAAACCGACCGATTTCAGTTAAGTTCGGTTTTTTAGGATAAAAACCGGTTCAAACCGGTTTGTCTCGGTTTTTTCCGGTTTGGCTCGGTTTTTTCAGTTTGGCTCGATTTGGCTCGGTTTTTTTCAGGTTTGGCTCGATTTTTTTCCGGGTTTTTTTCAGTTTGGGTTCAGTTCGATTTGGTTTTTTCGATTTTAGGCTTATAAAACCGAACCGAACCTGTCGGTTTTTTCAAAATTTTAATCGGTTTTTTTTCACGGTTCGGTTTTTTCGATTATTTTTTTTATTTATTTTCTCGGTTTAATCGGTTTTTTTCTCACCCCTAATAATAATTGTTAAGAGAAATAATTCTCCTAAATATGTATTAGCCTCAATTTAAATATAAGGATTATTTAGTTATTTTAATGATATTTTTTTAAGAAATATTTGAAAATATGCTTTATGTTCATTAATATTCCAAACCAATTAGTTGATAGCTCAAGCTTATTGGATTTTCTAAATTCAATGGATTAATTAACTGTTTTTACACAACTACAAGGACAGAATAATAATTTTCAAAAATTGGATACTCTTTTCAATAAACTGCAATCTTGATGATCGATTCACCCTTTATGGCTTGTTAGTGAAAGTTCCGCATGTTTTTCAACACGCGCCAGTTGTAGGTTGCGTAAGACGCACTTCGGTCCAGATGTGCAAGTTTGAATATATAAATGGAGGGGAAGATTCTCTTTTTTGGAAAATTATTTTTGTTTTCTTTTTATTTCTATATATTTTATTTCATAAAAAAATGAATAATGTTAATCTCGTATATAATTCACTTATCAAAAAAATATCAACAGGCGAATAAGTATCTCATGCATTAAATTAGTGGATGTCGTTAATAAATCTAATAATTGATATTTTTTTAATAAATGAATAATGTAAAACTATTATGCCTTAACATTCTATAAAAAATATCTTCATGTTAAATATTTTCTATGAATCTTAGTGTGAGAGATTAGTTTCCTTATTTTTACAAAATAGAGTTTATTCATGATTGAAATTTTCTAAATTGAGTAAAATTAAGTGGTTTTAATATTTTATTATTTTTAATGTTAATAATTTAATTTTAAAGGGAATTCAATCTCTAAAAATTATGTAAAAGTAAATCAAAAGCCAACCTCTTTAATTTTCAAAGGGAATTCAATCTCTTTTCAAAGGGAATTCAATCTCTAAAAAGATAATGTATTTTCTAAAGTAATTTTTTTTTTAGAGATCTTTAAATGAATAAAATAAACGTGATGATGAGGGTAATATAGAAAATAAAATAAATTGAATCCATCTCTTCCAAACATATGAATCCAACTTATTTATAAATTGAATTAAAATGAACACTATAATTAAATTCAATTATGGTAAAGAATTGTTTCAAACAGCCTATGAAAGAATGGATTTTTCTTCAAAGAATTTTTTTTTTTTTTATGTAAGAATGAAGTGCTGATTTTTTTTTAAAATCCTCCTTTCAATGATGCCCAAACCAATAAGGATTGAAAGGCCAACCTTTCCTCGATACATGATTCTCATAAATATAGTTATAAGGCGGCCTAAGACCCAAGTTATGGGTTGGTCGAGTTAACTAGTGGTTGACCAGTCGACTCATTTTTTGACTGGTCAAATTTTTTTAATTATAACAACATTGTTTCATATGTTTTTAATGAAATGATGTCGGTTTGGTAAAAACAATCTGGTTCAAAATGAAATTCGGTTTGAGCCAAGTTCTGAATCGGTGAATTTCTTTGAGTTAGGCCAAGTTTCATAACTATGTTCATAAGAACACAAATATGTATTTGGAATATGGGTGTTAAAAAAATCAACCCATCGAGAAAATAATTGAAAAAACTACGCCAAAGAAATAAAAAAAAATGATTAAAAATCCAAAGAAATCCGAGTCAATTTGGTTTCAAAAATCTAAAACAAACCAAACTGAATCGAACAAAATCAAACCTATTAAATCAAAACCAAATAGAGTATAAAAGCCAAAAATAAGTATAAAATGAAAAAATTTCTCAAACCCTAAACTAATACCTCACTAACGCAGTTGCATACCTCCTCACCCCCCCTCCTACCCCTACTCACATACTCTCTCGATCTCTCTCACCAGCGACTTTCTAGTCTTCGGTCTCTACTCTTAAATCTTTTATTGTTATGTTTCCTCATTTGTTGTGCTAAATTGTGTTTTTTTATGTTCAAGGTTGGGTTTTTTTTATCGGGTTTTAATCATAATGTTTTGCTTCTAGTCCAGGGTTTTAATTAACATTTTTTTTTGGATTTTAGGACTTTGAATGGTTTTCTTTTTAATTAATTATTTAGCACTATGTTTCTCCCTAATTGTTTTTGCCACTATTAGCCCACATAACCTCATATCTTGTTATATCACCATCTTACTCCACACACACACCATAATCTTTCCTTGTTACAGTTGCTTAACAACATCTCACATATGATAATAATGTAAGCAATGTTTCTTGATATTTTGCTTGATTTATTTGATTTGTATAGCTATCATGATATTATTGTGTCCTAAATGTATTCGTTTCATATATAAATTCTAGTTCAAGGGTCAATTCATTATGGAAAATATAGATAAAAACTTCATGTTGAGTCTATAATCAAGACACCTTTGGTTGAATCCCGTAGCAAAGAACTCTCAAGTCTTCTAGTCAAGGTTGGTCGTCTATTAAAGTTAGTCGTCTTTCAGGTTGTCCGTTTTAGATTTTTCAATTGAGGTTGGTCACCTTTTGAATTGACCTATTTTAGATTTCTTGTTAAGGTTGGTCAAATTTTATGTTCTCCAATTGAGTTTGGATGCCTTTCGAGTTGACACACTTCATATTTTCTTTGTTGAGGTTGGTCTCTTCTTAAGTTGACCATTTTAGATTCTTTAATTGAGGTTGGTTATCTCTCGAGATGACCAATTTTAGATCTTATATTGAGGTGAGTCGCTTATTAAATTGACTATTTTAGATTTTTCAATTGAGGTTAGTCACCTCTCAAGTTGACCATTTTATATTTTTCAATTAAAGCTGGTCGCCTCTCGAGATGACCTATTTTATATTTTTTGCTGAGGTTGGTCACCTTTGAAGTTGACCTTTTTTTTTTTTAGGTTGGTCGTCTCTTAAATTGACCATTTTGGTTTTCTTATTGAGGTTAGTCGCCTTTTGAGTCTATCCCTTTTAGATTTTTTTTGTTGAGGTTGATTATCTTTTAAGTTAACTCATTGTTAATTTTCCAGTCGAGATTAGTCACCTCTCAAGTTTATCTTTTTAAGTATTCTCAAAACAATATGTTTCTTTTCAAATATTTTCTTGTGTTTCTCTACAAACTCGTTATACAAAGTAAAAAAATAATTTTTCAATAATTTTGTGCTGTAAATATTGTAAAGAGATGATAGCTATCATAATCAATTTTTTAAACCTATATTTAAAAAGAAAAAAAATCAAGAAAAACTAAAAAGACAAAATAAAATAAAACTGGATTTAGAAAATCTTTGTCAGCCCTCCAAGCCAAACAACTAAGCTGCAACCGAATCTTTGTCAGCCCTCAAAGCTATAACCCTTACTCTAGCCATAGTAACACAATCCACAATCCATCTTTTCCACGCGAACCAACCCCCCATCACCAATCATCTTCCACCAATCCAACAACCATAACAATGACAAATATCATTTCCCTTCGATCTAGAAAACTTGCAGACCAAGCCACTCAAAAAATCCATCCCTTCAACTTAGAGAACCTAGTCCTTCAACCCAGATCTAACAAGCTCGATCTCAACCCAGTAACAACCATGATCTTTATCTCATCATAGTGCCTATCCACCTAAAAAATCAAACTCAAACTCACCTTAAACAACCAGAAAATTCTACCCAAAACATAGCCTAAAGATTCTTCTTTTGTTTTTTTGTTTTTTACAAGTTTAGCTCTACACGTGAAGAGCATGTGCAACCCAACTTAGCACTATCAATTATTCCAGTGCGTGGAAATCACGCGCTGCTGTTGCTAGGTTAGATTCTAGAATATTCTGGTCAAACTCATAAAGTTTGATTTTAAGCCTGACATACTAATTGGAATGATTTCTGATGTTTTGTTGGTTTTCAATTATGTGGATGTTAATACGCTCATGAATGAGGTTTTTAAAGGTGGTGGGAATATTTTTCAAATATATACCTAAATATGTAAAAGCTTTTGTCAATGGTTTTTATCAAATGATCAGTCCATTGACACTATAGTCGCTCAATGAGTTTAGCTTTTGTCAATTGTTTTTATCAAATGATCAATACATTGGCAATATTGTCCCTCAACGAGTTTAATCTTATAAATCAGATATAGAACTTTGTTATTTTCTTATAAAAAAATAAAAAATATATTTTTATGTGATTTAGGCTTAACCCAAGATAGTAAGATTAATAAACGGGCCTTGTTTTTCAAAAGTTGAAAAAAATAACTTGTTTTTAAAGTTATACCAACTTATCATTTTAAAAAAAATTATAAGTTTGCTTCGTGAGTTCAAAGGTTTATTTTTTATTTATTTTTCTTTTGTACAACAAATTAGTATTCTACCAATTAAGTTCAACATTCGTGTTTTAAAAACTAGGACTTAACCTTGTTGTTAGGATTAGATCTCAAATCATTATTATTAGAAGCAAGTACAATGCAATTTACTTTAGGTATGATAATTTAAGATTATTATTTCTTATTTAGCATAACTAACTCTCTTACCTAGAACTCTAAAGACTAGTTAGGGTTATTAGGTATCATAAAACTAGATGACAACTTCTATTTTCTATTTTTACCCTTAGTTTTCCTCAATGTCTCGTACCACACTATTTAGACGAGTATTCAAATATTTGACACTCACTTTTCTTTTGAATTTATGTGTTTTTATTTTTATTTTTTTTATCTTAAAAGCTATTTTTTTCACTAAGAACAACACAACTTTTTTAAAATACATCATACAAATATAGTTTATTTATATCAAATATAAAAGAAAAACACACATATAAATTACAACAATCTCTTTGAAATATTTTAAAAATAAAATAATTAGAAAATAACTACTATTTAAAAAATATGAACAAAACAATTTAAAAATAAAAGGGTATTATTTATATTGAAATAAAAAAATATAAACTAAAAAAATACATAAAAAAGGGAGAAGATTAATTCAAAATATTTGCAAAAAATAATTAAGAAAAATGAGAAAAGCCTAATGCTACTAAGCATGGCATGTCAGTCCCGCACACCTGGCAAATTACCCAAGCCCAAGCATATTTGGGCTTGTAAACCCGAATCCGTGCACCTCAACTTATATTTTTTCTGCAATGAAGGGTGAATGATATGTCATTCATCCCTTTTTATTTTCAAAAAAATTAATGTATATAACGTATGGTTTGTCAACTCCTATTTTCTATTTTTACTCGTAGATTTCCTCAATGTCCTCTACCACATTATTTAGACAAGCATTCAAATTTTGGTTTTTTTTTCTCTATCGAATTTTATCCTTAAATTTTTTATTGCTATTGTTTTTACCCTTAAAATTTTTTAGTTTGATTTTATTTTGTGATTTCATCCTTGAACATTAAATTTGTCGGGTATTGACTTTCTTGATTGAGCTCAGGTTTAGAGCTTAACGAGTTGTGAGTTTAAGATATTAATCTGAGGTTACAAGGTTCGCTCGGGTTTGCTTGGTTTTTTGTTTCCTTTTTTTTAATATCATTTTTTTGGTTTCATCATCCGGTATTTCTTTCCGCTTCCGATGGGATTTTTCATACTTTTTCACAGTACCATGAGTTACCTTGGGTTTTTTTTGTCTTTTTTAGATCCTCTTTTAAAAGAAATTTTTTTTAATTAGATCAAATTAATTTATTTCACCATTCAACATTAAATTGGCTTGGTATTCCCTCAATTTTTTGTACTCTTTGTTAAATCTTACTCTTTTAGAATGAATTTGGTTTGTTTTTAATTAAATTAATTCATCTTATCCTTCAACATTAAATTTATTGGATATTCAACTTCTTAGTTTAGCCCGGATGTGGAATTTAGCAGGTTGTAATTTTGAGAGATTAACCTGAGTTTATAAGGTTCACCTGGATTTGCTTAGTTTTTTTCTCCTTTTTTTAATTCATTTTTTCTAGTTTCATCTTCAAACGTTTTCTTACTCTTTCTTTCTTTCTTTCTTTCTTTTTTAACTTTTTATGGGATTTTCCATTTGTTTTGGAAAAAACACAAGTTACCTATAACTTTTTTTCCAGACTTTATTTGAATTAAATTAAATCGATTAATTAAATATAAACATCAAATACTCGCTTTTATGGTATTTTTAGTTTGCTTTTTGGGTTGCCATTTTGACAAATGGGGAATCTCTTTCAATTACCTGAATCATAGATTTTCTTTGTTTTATGTTGCATTAATAACTTTTTTACATCTCTTTCTACTGTTAAAAAAATTACACAATTAAAAAACTGATGGCAACAAACCACCAATCAAATCTTTTTGTTTTATAAAATAATAGAAATTGCATCATTTTGAAAAGAAAAAAAAACAGAGAAAAATAGTCAATGAATTTTGACCCTGTTATGATTGCATTTGCCCCGTATTCACTAGGACATGGGTCAACTTGATTTTTTGACCGCTTTACACTATATCAATTCTCCACCAATTTCTTTTAAAACCCGACCTTGCCTAAGCCTTGGGTTCCTTAAGTCACGAGTCAACCTATCAGGTTGATCAGTGGTTTAAAATAGTGGATTTTGATTTTGATCTTTTTAATTTTTTCATTTTTTTTAATTTGATCCTCACTCTCTTGATTTTGATTTTTGTTTTGGATTCTTTTGTGAATTTGATTTTTCTTTTCAATTCAAGATTTGATGATATTTCAAGTTTGACCCTCAATCTTTTGATTTTTAATTTTGATTCTTAGCCCCTTTATCGAATTTGAATTTGTTTTCAATTTCATCATTGGATCTGTAATCTTGATTTTTCACATTTTTTGAATTTGGTTCTTATTCTCTTGATTTTTATTTTAGATTCTTATGTTAATTTGAATTTGTTTCCATTTTTTTCCCTTCTATTCAAAACTTTAGGTTGTGTTCTTATTTTTTTTTTCATATGAGATTCTTATTCTCTTAATTAATATATTTTTTTTATCTCATCATTTGACATTTGATTTATTGGGATCTGGCCTCCGTTGTTTTTTCCATAGTTTTTAGACCCAACCCAAGAGTCGGTCCGAGAAAATTACCAAGTCTTGAGTTGAGAGGGTTGAACCAAGAGAACTCAAGTCAACCAATTTTTATTTTATTTTATGAATAAGTAAAAATGATATCATATTTTTAAAAAACTAAAATAAAGGATAATAGTCAATTGATTTTGACCTAATTTTTATTGGATTTGCCTCAGGTTATTATAGACTCGGGTCAACCTGGGTTTTCTATCGTTTCACACTAGATCAATTTTCCCTTAATCTCTTTTAAAACCTGGATTAGCTTGAGCCCCAAGTCACCTAGGTCACAGGTCAACCCTTTGGGTCGAGCCAAGTTTTAAAATAGTGGCTTTTGAGATGAGGTACTTCTCGTTTAGTCACTAGCTAAGATCATGAATATGAAAAGTTAACACGGGTATACATTATTTATTTTCCTAATTATTTCTTTTGACGTTGTTTGTTTTGAATAATGAACTTTATTATTTTATTTGTTTTGCTTTCAATCAGGTTACTCTCATCTCACGGTCTAATCAAAATGTTTAGCTGGGTGGCCTAGGTTTTTTTTAGATAGCTTTTTTTTTTAATTCTTTTTTATTTTATCCTTTAAAATTCGATTCTTTTTAAAATTAAGATTCACCTTTTTTCTTGTTTTTCCTTTTATTAGATTATCACATTCACATGATCTTACTTGCGAGTTTTGGCTACCTCACCTGAGTTTATTGGTAGTTTTTTTTTAGACTTTGTTTTGCTCATAGATTTTATTTTTTAATTTTATCCTTCAACCATTCAATGTTTTGATTCTTAGTATTTTTTTTCTTTTCTCTTTCTATTATGTTGAGTCGTTAATCTTTTTTCCTTCTTTAACATACACTTACAACACTTAAGTATCATTTTTTAACGTTACAAAAAATCAGCCTAGCCTGCAGCAAAGTGCGGGCAAGCTATCTAGTATTTGACTAAAATGCCAAATTGTTCTTAATTCATTTCATGAGGGAATCAACTACATCTCATTATTTCTCTCATCACTAGCTATTGAACCCGCGCTCTACCATAAGTTGTAATGTTTTTTTAAATACTGGGTATGCAGGTTATTTCAATGTGTTTTAAAAAATTCAAGGTGTAAATCAAAAATCCATGCAAGAATCTAATTAAAAAAATTGATAATGATCTATATAAATAAATAAAAAGAACTCATTAACAATAACTAAAAGAGAAATTGAACAAAGTTGAGAGATGAATGTAAATTAAGATATTTAATCACACAAAATGAGATATTTATCCAGTTGTGTTTAATAAACTTGTTTATTTAAATCAATAAAAGATAAGAGAAACACAAATAAAAATAAAACTTATTGAGCCCAAAAAAATATTATGCAAAGTCGAACATTTTAGAAATATTATGAAAAAATAAATATTTTTTATTTTGAAAAATAAATTTCATCTATATAAGACAAAAAAACAAATCATTAGAATAATATCTTTAAAAATCAAGTAGAAATAAAATAATTTTTTAAAAAAAACTTCTATTTAAAAAAGGCTTGCAAAACCTGTGACCTAAATCATATGATCAGGATAAACTTATAGAAAATAAATTGAAGATAATCACAAAAAAATCTGATGGAGAACAATAAGATCCTAAAAGAAAATGAGAAAAAAAGATGTCGAATGACATTAACTTTTCAAATTTGTGACTCGGGTTATTAGATCGGAAGCATTATAAATGAAAAATATATGAAACTCAATCCCTAACAAATCAATTGTTGAACAACGAAACCGAGAAAAAATAATCAATTACAAAAAAAAGATCTAAAATAAAATTGTAATTAAAAGAATAAGAGTGAAAATAAAAATAAAAAAATTAGAGGGCAAACTAAAATTTTCAATTGAATGGTTAAACTGGAAAACAAATAACAAATGGAGAAATAAATCAAAATAATGAGGGTGAAATTAGAAAAAATAAAACATCACAAACTTTGATTGAAAAATGAGATTGAAAACCAATAAAAAATTAACAAAAGGGCAAGGAAAAAAAAAAGCAACCATTTATTTTCTTGGCTTTATTTTTTATAATATTTTTTTTTTAGTTTTTCCTTTTCTTTTCTTTACACTTTGTTTCTGGAAAAAATATTATTTTTTATTTTTTAAACTTGAAATATTTATCACTTTACACTTAGTCTATTTCCACCATTTGTTTTGTTCTTATCTTCATTCTTTTGTAATTTTTCTGTTTTTTTTCTTTACATTATTTTGAAAAATTATTACACAAAACTTAAGGGTAAAGAAATATTATGTTTTAAAATTTATGAAAAGATGAAAAAACCATTAGCCAACAACTTTAAATTTTGTTGACTTCGGGGGTAAAAACATAATTTTATTGTACAAAAAATATGAAAACAACTAACATTCCTATGAGTAACCTTTTAATGACCAAAGGACCTATGAAAAGATCAAATTATCTTTAGCACAAAGCCTCATATTTTCTCCACTCAAGGGAAAAACGATAACTTCAATGTAGCAATCCTTAGTAAACTGTGTCTAGTGCTATTGTGAAAAAGCCACGCCTTATATTTCTTGTTAGTGTGTGTGTGTGTGTGTGTGTATTGTGTTCTATTTTAAAAGCATTGTGTATAAAAAAGGAATTAAATTATATTAACTATAACTAAAAGGGATCAATGTTTTACTATAGCGTGGGATATTGTGCATTGTGAGTTCTTTCACTGTGAATTGCATTGTTTGGTGGGGGCATGGTGAGGTTGCAGCCTGCAGGCCACAAGCGGCTGGCTGGAGGCACGCCCCCTGGAGATGCGGACACCTAGCACTTGGGCTACCAGGCCATGGCATTGGGCAGGCCATGCACACTTGCCCTGGAGCGGGGTCTGCCCAGCCTTGGGCGCTAGGGGCAGACCCGCGCACCTGGCTGCAACCCTAGGGTAAGTGGGTCTATAGCCTCGCGAGCCTAGGGTGTGCAGACCCGTGAGGCAGGGTCTGCAGCCCCGAGCGCATGGCCAGTAGACCCGCGCGCTAAGTGCAGACCCAGCCATCAAGGTCTGTTCTCACAACCCTTGGGTTTAGAGACCCGCGCGGCTAGATCGGCAGACCTTGCAGAGAAGAAAAATGAAAAAAACATAATAACAATTATTATTATTATTATTATTATTATTATTAATGTTTTCAAAAAAAATTGTTATTGTAGAAACTTTGGCCAGACAAGTTTAATATTATTATTTGTATTCTAAATATTATTATCTTTATTGCAATTAAAAGTATTAATATTAAGAATAGAAGAAAATTGAAAAACAATATAATAACAATTATCATTATTATTGTTGTTAAAAAAAAATTTGAAAAAAATAATACTGTATAAACTTTGATCAAACAAGTTTAATATTATTATTAATGTAACACCCTAACTTCCATGACACAATAAGTCCATTAATCATAGTAATATGACTCCTTTAGGGAAAAAATTGTATATAAAAGATTCACCTTAACACGTTATCATATTTGCATTTTCATGTGAAAGGAGTCTACTGAGATTTTAGCAGAGTTTCCTTCGTATTTATAAAGTACCAAGTTATCGACTAATTCATAATTACCCAAACCACCATCATTACATAGTCCAACCATCCTGGACTTACTTCTATCATCATTACTCAACACATCACACAATTCTTCCATCCATCATATATACCTTATGAACAAGAACAATATAAAAGTAGTACATATATCATCAATTAAAGTCTAGAAAAAAGAAAAGGGTATTATCACACAAGAATTACTAAAAGTTACAAAAGGATTATTTACTAGATAACTAAGGAATCATAGTTTTGAAACCCGGACCAGCCCGGCGGGTCGACCCGAGACCCGGCCGACCCGGGCTTGGGATCAGTCCGGGTTTAAGTAAAAACCTGTCGGGGAGTTGGCCCGGCGAAACCCGGATGAGACCCGACCTGTTTATATATATATATATATACACACACACGCACGTGAAATGACGTTGTTTTTGTTGTTTTTGCCTTTTACCATTAAAAGGCAGCTTGTGGTAGTGTTGCTATTGGGAGATGGAGAAGGACCTTGTTGTTG
>Ga0307517_10003120_pt1 | contig 26101 bp, 30 predicted proteins | sample 23_EM_MG_FD_194515 | JGI IMG/M metagenome (GOLD analysis project Ga0307517, IMG submission 194515) | Populus trichocarpa ectomycorrhiza microbial communities from riparian zone in the Pacific Northwest, United States - 23_EM | ecosystem: Host-associated > Plants > Roots > Unclassified | place... | reverse complement strand
GTACAATCTAAATGACAAAATAACGGAAGCAAGCGAGGTGGGAAAGGATCAAGTAACTACGAAATTCGGATGACGGTTTGAATGAACAACCAGAGTCTAGAAAGCAAGATACTTGGGATTCACATACAAACAACAAGTGGGAAAAAATAATGGGCAAGGGGTACCATCTAACCTGCCCCTTGTGTCCCCGCTCTTCCTCTTTTCCGTGGACGTGGCTTCGCTGGTGGTTGTTCGGGGTTGGCTACAGTGGGAGAGGTCGCATCGCCCGCTTGCTTCCGCTTCAGAGATGTGTTCGCCATTGCAGGTGTGTTTGTCGTGCCCCCCGATGAGATTGCGGGCGATGACGAGGGACCGGAGGCTTGTGATGGTGTATGAGCTTGTTGCTGTGGGATAGTCTTCAACTGCTTTTCTGGGGAGTTCACCGACGACGTGTTTTGAGGCGAGTTCAACGAAGAGGACGAGATTGGGGGCGGAGGGTTTGTTATAGAAGGAGGGGCACTCGAGTATAGTGTCACAGAGGGTTGGGAGACGGTGGATGAAGGCTGGAATGGCTGGAATGGATGCGAAAGCGAGTTATTAGCGTTCTTGGGCATATTTGGGTTGTTAATAATATTGGTGCTGGGAGGTATGCTATTCAGTATGGGCTGTCCGTGTTGACCATGCGACTCGCGGATTTTGGAAGCATACTTTTTCAGTGCATCTGGAAAGCGGCGTCTGGTTTAGCACCTTGCACCTCGGAAATACGAAATATATCCATTTGAAAAAATGCTCAAAGCTCACCTAAGGGACCCAGAGTTGTGTCGTTTGTGAATATGATGAGGTCAGCCATCGCTGTCACACTCTCAGCGAGTTCTAGACATCGCATAGTAGCTTGTGGTATCCCGAACGCATTGACTGGTTCTCCAGGTATCGCTGCTCGCTCGATCAGCACCCGGGGCTCTTCCCACTTGCGGTCCTCGTCTGCTTGTGCTTGTGCTTGCGCACTGAGTCCAGGGGTCGGAGGGTTCGCATGACGCGCCCGAGGCGACTCGAACATTCTGACACCCATAATACTATCCAGAGAAATGTATTTATCGTGTAGATTCGCGTCAAACTGGAAGTCCTCAAACTTAAGCGTATATGCAGGTGCCGCCTGGTGATTTCCCGGTGGGCTAGACGCTGTGATGATGACACGAGCCGTGAGAGGGCCACGGAGCGTCACCGTGTACCCGTTGTTGTACTTGTACGTCCAGATGGCGGCGACGCACTCGACCATGGCGTGCCCAGGTGCGTAACACCTCTCTCGGGCACCCTCAAGCGAAAGTGTCATAGATTTCACGCCAGATTGAGTCGTGACAAGAAAGAAGCGAGGAAGGATGGGAACACCAATTTCTTTACAACCACGTCGTCATTATCAGCAATTATTGATGTCATTGAAGGTAGTGCGCTCACCGAAAGGTTTCGCCTCGTTCCGTTGGTTGTCTTTCCACAGCGTCAGTTTCATCACAGCTTTGGGAGTAAAATACTCTTGAATCAAGTCGCTCCACCAAGAGAGTTGGAGTTTCTGAAGAAAAATTATTCTCAGCTCAAAGTAGCACAAGTTCAAAAACTCGTTCAAACGTACTGTTCTACTTTCACTGGCGAGCACGCCACTGAACTGTAGCAGCCGGATCAGACCTTGACCTTGACCGATCTGCATCGATTGAATACTGGGCAAGTAGTGGTATTTTCAGTACTCGTCCAGTGATAAAAATTCTAGGTCATGTCAAATAACTCACCTGCCAGAAGGTAATGGTGGCCGAGATATTGTCATACCGGACGGTGCCGCATCGACTGGCAGTTGTGCGGAGGGAGGCAACGACCCGACTGACGGCGGGGGTATGCCACCCACGGACGACGACCCTGTACCTGAGGATGCACCAGATAATGGTGGTGCTGGTGGTCGTGGTGCGATGGGTAGCATCTGCGGTAGGGCTGGCCCAGGTTGCTGTTGTGGGAGCCGGCCTGTTGCTGTCAGTCCGCCGGAGAGGTTGGTCGTGGCCAGTGTCCGTGTTGAGCCCGTTTGTGAGGGTGGCCGGCCGGGAGGTGCTTGGGGTTGTGATGGCGGTCTTTGTGGGTGCATACTCATCTGATCAGATTGGGGCGGAGATTGATGGTGAGTTTGTTGTTGCTGCTGAGGTGGTGGTTGCTGTTGTTGAGGTGGTTGCTGCTGTTGTTGAGGCGGTGGTTGATTAGGATTGGAGTGCGAAGGCGGTCGCGGCGGTACTGCACTGGGCGGACCCATGTTAAAACTAGGTCCGTACATGTCGACACCGGCCTCGTATTGTTGTGCAGGTGTTGACATGAACCCTGTGCGAGTTGGTGTTCCTCCTTGCGAGTGGATCATGCCTGAGGGAGACGGCTGTGACATATCCGGCATTTGCATTGGTGGGGTAGAGGATGGAACGAACGATGGGTATCCGGGGGGATTAGCATTGGATGGAACGCGGGCTCCAGTAAATTGTGTTCCGGGATAGTTCATAAATGACATTGCATTAGAATTATCGGGCGTCATTCGTGCTCGGTTGAGAGGGGTATGAGAAGGTCCAGGTGTGCCCATGGACATGCTGGGGGTATGGGTTTGTTGCGGTCGAGGTGAGGAAGACAGCTGAGGCGGCGGATGCTGAGACGGTATTGGGCCGCCATTCGGGAAAGTGGATTGGTGATGCGTTGGTTGCATTGCCCCAGGATGAGGCATCGAAGGAGGTTGGCTCAAACTACTCATCACTTGTCCTTGGGTCGATGGTGCACGAGACATATTCTGTTGCATGACAGGGTTCGCAGTTTGACTCCTCATCATGTTCATATCAGGTGATATGCCACTCATGGAGTGTATTTGTTGCTGCATCCGTAGTTGCTGTTGGTGTTGTTGCTGCTGTACCTGCTGCTGGTGTTGTTGCTGTGTTGGGACCTGGCGCATTTGACCTTGTAAACTCGCCTGGGGGTTCATACCCATACCCATAGCCATTCCACCAGTGACAGTCGGAGGCATGGCACCCAGTGCATTGTTTATGTGTGGCTGAGATTGGACACGGCGAACAAGGTTGTTAGCGCCGGGAGGAGGTTGCATGATGCTCGCACCAAATTGCATTGCTCCGAGTTGAGGATGCATTGGGCCACTGGAGGGGGGGGTTCCACCAGGGTTGAGCTGAGCTGAGTTCTGACCTTGGCGGATGATCATCGGTCGCTGCTGTAGAGGTGGTTGCTGTGCCATGGGGTTGGACTGCATGGGATATCGAGGTGCAGTAGGATTGGGCATGGGTCCGAGCATCGCCATCGCTGGATTCGCGGGGCTCATTTGCTGAGGAATGCCCATAGGATTTTGGCCAAGAGTTGGCTGGCCAAGGTGGGTGGAATTTTGCATGAAAGGTTGACTGCCGATTGCGAGCATATTTGGGTTCTGGACAATACCACTTGGAGCTATCATGCCCTGACGAACGGGGCCGTTCATCTGCAGAAGTATAGAGAAAAATCCTTCAGAGAGACCAGCCTTGTCAATGGAAAAGAGGGAGTCGAACGTTGGCAAGCATGAACGGTATCGAGGGGGCTGGTGCGATCTGGGAGTGAGCAGAGGACGTTGATGGTGAGAAGGGAGGAGTGCTGTGGACACAGTCTCCCACACGTGGCCAACCACCTCAAACGGGAACTACCATCTAAGATGGTCAGAAAACTCAAATTCCATGAGCAAAAACTCCTCAAAAAAGTAGATTTCCTTAATGTATGTCCATCCTATTCTCTACCGCTTGTTTTCCAGCTAATTCTAGGTCAGTGGAAGCAGGATGCGAATCTACGCGAAATCAAGGTGATGCGTCGGTATCACATCCAGGACAGAGAAGACTACCACAAGTGCACCCCGTCTCCACGTTTTCCTCACCCATCATGACTCATCCATAATTCAAGATACAACAAGCTATGCGGGTCCCTACGTTCATTTGCACACAGAATATCCCTCCTCCCAGCGCAAGACCCGTTCCGAGGCCGCATGGAAGCGCAGTTGCTATCAAAACTTTACGATATGGGCGTCCTCAACTCGTCCTCAAAACTGAGCGACGTCGAGAACAAGCTCACCGTTGCTGCTTTCTGTAGACGGCGGCTTGCAGTCTTCATGTGCATGTCCAAAATGGCCGAGACCGTTAGTGCGGTGTGTTGCTTTCCTTCTGCTTCCTTTTTTCTATTGCTGATGCAGGAGTAATAGGCTGTCAAGTTTATTGAACAAGGCCACGTCCGCGTCGGACCCGATACTATTACAGACCCTGCATATCTGGTGACAAGGTATATACCTGTCTATGCTGTGCACACTTTAATACTGAAGAATCCCACCTTTAGACATATGGAAGACTACGTCACCTGGGTCGACACTTCTAAACTCAAACGGACTATCATGCAATACAATGACGAGGTATTTGCCTTGCCATGCAGGCAAAGTTTATCTCTGATCTTTCTTTCTTCTAGCTTGACGACTTTGATCTTCTATAACCCCCCCGAAATCTCCATCCTATTAGATATGTCTCAAGGCCGGTGTCACCCCCATCATGCTGTATACACAGTCCGGACCATAGCAGAGACGAGGAGATGATCTATTTTGGGTCACATACAGGATTGTGGAATTAGCCCTGTATATTTCTAATGTGTATAATACCATCGACTTGTTCCTCCTCATAGAAGATTTTCCGATGCGATCCTCCACCTTGGTTTTACAGGATTGAGCGCTTATCATGATCACCACATTCTCATATGTCGAATTTCCTCGAATACCAGTTACCGTCAGGAGTGTTATTTCTCGACCATAGGTGTAGAATTCAACTATATGTATTGCTTTCATCGTCCTATCAGAACCCAAGTATAGCGCCCAGGTTACAATCGAAGAGAGCTCCAGACTCTCAGGGCCTCTGCGTTCAAAGAAAGATCTGCTTCAGCTTACGATAGGAGTCAAATCCATGCAGTTCCAATAATTAAATCATCCTCCTTTTCCTCGTCCTCGACGACGATAATCACTTCAGCTTCCAACATTTTATAGGGAGTCAAGACATAAGTATGATGGAAACCTTGAACATTTCCTAATCAACGCGTTACGCGTGAGTTACGGTGTTGTCAAGCACGCGTTTTCGGGAATAATAATAATCTTGGCTTTCTACTTCCTGCTCCTCTTTCACTGAGTAGTCATCCACCTCACCTAGTGAGTCCGGCGTTGGACTGGACGCAGAAAGGCTTCCTTTCTCCCTCAAATCATGGCTGAAGGGGGTGATGGAAACATCAAGGTCGTCGTTCGATGTCGACCACTCAACTCTCGCGGTGCGTCTTTCTCGTTTTTATCCTGGATCGCTCTGACAGATAATGTTCTACCTTCAATTTTTGCCTGTTCCTCAACTCTTGCCTTCTTTCAATACGACAGAGTTGGCGCGCGGTGCAAAGCCACTCATTCGGATGCAAGGAAACCAGACCTTCTTGGACCCACCCGAGACCGGCTCAACGCAAGACTCAAAGCGCGCAACGGAGCGAAAGACCATGGCATTTAGCTTCGATAAGAGTTACTGGTCTGCGGGGCCGAGAGACGAACCGGGTTACTGCTCACAACAAACGCTTTATGACGATTTAGGAAAAGAACTGTTGGACCATGGGTTTTCGGGGTTTAACGCCTGTATTCTTGCTTGTGAGTTATACAAAGTGTTCGAAGGGTCTGGGTTCTGATTTGTTCCGGTCGTGCAGATGGACAAACTGGTGTGTGATATGCTTTTGAATTGAAGCGAAACTGATGCTCTCATCTTCCGGCGTATAGGTTCTGGAAAATCTTATAGGTGTGTCGATGTCATTTCACGCAGGAAATATTGGCCTGTGAATTAATAAGCTTTTCAGTATGATGGGGTGTACGTCTGGAATTGCGCCTTTCGAGCCTCAACCCTTCTAATCCATATTGCAGATGGACCCGACAAGGGCATCATCCCCCTTACGTGCTCCGAGCTTTTCGAACGCGTAAGGGATAAGAAGGCAAACGACTCAAACCTAAATTTCTCAGTTGAGGTCTCTTATATCGAGGTGTGTACACAAAAATACGCTCACGAATATCCAAATCCAACACCAACACCAACTGACCAACCCAATCCCTAGATTTACAATGAAAAAGTGAGAGACTTGCTTAATCCAAAGAATACAGGAAACCTCAGGGTTCGCGAGCATCCGAGCTTGGGACCTTACGTCGAGGATCTGAGCAAGCTTGTCGTTGGAAGCTACGATGAGATGATGACCCTCATGGACGAAGGTAATAAGGCGCGTACAGTGGCTGCTACCAACATGAACGAGACGTACGTTAGCTCCGTTTTCTGTTCTTCCTTCGAGGTGCAGCGAACGACCTTGAGTCGTAATCCGAATCTGCTCATTTCTTGTATGCCTTATTCTCACTAACTTTCCCCCCCTTCTAGGTCCTCGCGTTCTCATGCCGTATTCACACTTCTTCTGACCATGAAAAGACGCGACGAGAACACGAACTTGGATACAGAGAAAGTATCTCGAATCAGGTGAGCATCGTGCACACACCGCGAGTTCTCCACCCCGATATCCCCGTGTGCTTCGTTCCAAAGCCCCAGATATTAATTGTATGCCATTCACCAGTTTAGTCGATCTGGCTGGATCGGAACGTGCCAACTCAACTGGCGCTACAGGCCAGCGCCTTAAGGAGGGTGCGAACATCAATAAATCGCTTACTACGCTCGGAAAGGTTATCTCGGCACTTGCTATGGCTAGTCAGAGCGAAGGAAAGAAGGGCAAGAAGGGCAAGGCAGATGAATTCGTCCCTTATCGTGACTCGGTGCGTGATTGTCGCAACCTTCAAGTTCATTCCCTTTCTCTCGGTGCCTGGATGGACAAAAGAGAAGGACTGAATCAATGAGCCATGACCAGAATCAATCTCTGATGTACCTTCCCGCTTTCTTTGTAGGTCCTTACCTGGCTCTTGAAGGACAGTCTCGGGGGGAATTCGAAGACGGCGATGATTGCTGCCATCTCGCCTGCTGATTATGAGGAGACCTTGAGTACGCTACGATATGCCGATCAGGCCAAGAAGATTAAGAACAAGGCGGTTGTGAACGAGGATCCCAACGCGAAGCTCGTTCGCGAACTCAAAGAAGAGTTGGAGGTGCTGAGAGGTATGTACGATTTCATCGCACTCCCCCACCTGCCTTGCTTTTTATACCTTGTGATGCCGATCGTTCTTATTTTATATCTTTCCTTGCGATCTAGCCCGTGTTGCCGGTGCTACGACCGAATCGACGTATGACCCGACGGTTCCTCCAGAGAGGCAGAAGGTCACGTACCAGACGAAGGATGGCCGAATCAAGACAGTCACCAAGGCCGAGCTACAAGAACAGATGGAGGCTAGTGAGAAACTTATGGAGAGCTTGAACGAAACCTGGGAGCAGAAACTACAGAGGACGCAGGAGGTGCAGAAGGAAAGGGAGAAGGCGCTCGAGGAACTGGGAATTACAGTGGAGAAGAACCTCGTCGGCGTCCATACCCCAAAGAAGGTAAGTCATCATTATTTCTTCGTTGACTTCGCGTAATTAACGATGCCTTGAATAGACCCCTCATCTGGTTAACCTGGTGGGCCTCTTTTGTTTCAATGTTGATAATTACCGGAATTTACGATCGATATTTCGTAATGTCGTCAGAATGAAGGCATGCCATTTCAACATATAATATTTTCAGGATTAACTTTTTTATCTCTGAAGATCCGCTTATGAGCGAATGCTTAATCTATCAGCTTAAACCCGGGAAGACCGTTGTACGTGACTTTTTGTTCCTTTATGATATATGACTAACTGACTCGGTCGTATCCCTAGATCGGCCGTCTCGATAGTGAAGTACCTGCTGCCATCCGACTTAGTGGGGATAACATCCTCGAGGAGCACTGCTATCTAGAAAATAATGATGGCAAGGTCACGATAGTATGCTTGCCCAATAGCGTCACTGTAAGACTAAATAGTTTCCGTTGCGCCTTGATCTCGCTTATTGACTCATCTCAAGTTCTTAAACGGAAAGCAGCTTCTCCCAGGTCAAGTAAGTGGATTCCGATCGATATTCTATCGCTGCTGCTGAATGTGTTATCCTTGCATAACTAGGCTCATAAGCTTCGTTCTGGATTCCGGATCATTCTCGGTCCGTGCTCTGCCCGTTTTTCTTTGCCTTCTTTCGACTCATTTATCTGTTATCCTGCTTGTGATTGGAATTTTAGGCGATAACCATGTCTTCAGATTCAATAATCCAGAGGAAGTTCGCAAACAGCGAGATCGCGCGACGATGAAGACGAATATGCAACTCAGTGTCTCTGCTGCTGATCTTGATATTGCGAGCGAAAACTCACCGCGTCCGAATTCACCTACGTCGTCCACCGACGAACAGTTTGATGTCGACTGGAATTTCGCCAAGCGCGAGGCGGCATTGGCCCGACTGGGTCTAGACCCTGCGCTGGACAATCTGCCAGACGATGACTTGAACAAGTTGTTCGAGAAGATCACAAAAGTAAAGACCATGCGCGACCATAACTCGAAATCCCGTCCAGAGAGTAGTCTTAGTCAAGCAGATGATGTTTGGAGTGAGACGAGTCGACCACAGACGAGCGATGCGAATACGGACGACACTAGTCTTTATGCTGTACCCAGTTACGGCGGCAGCCCTGCCGTCGACAGCTCATTAAAAGATGTTCAAAACCAGCTGGAGAGCAGGCTACAGGAAATTATTGGCGAGTCAACCGAAGCAGAGGATTTGAAGATCGAAAAGGAACATATGCAGCACCAGCTACGACTTGTCCGGACGCAGATGCAACGGCTTATTGAAGCACGCTCAAAAGGCGACATGGACGTTGTTGGATTGGACTTTGAACCCGCCATCTTCTCTGCAAAGCAATTGAGATTAATCAGGAAGGTCCTGGATCGCTGGAGGGCACATCGGTCGTTTTCCATGGCAGAGATGATCTTGACAAACGCGTTTATGATAAAGGAAGCGAATATCATTAGGTATCCGTCGTTCACCGATTCACACTTTGAATTATCTTACTTATGCATACTGCCAACAGCAAAGAACTTCGTAAAGAAGTTTCCTATAATTTCACGATTGCATCTGGAGGTTCTTTAACCGCACCCACGTCAGCCGTCGATACCATTGCTGGTTTGGATCAATTTGGCGATGTTGCTGATCCTATATTGACATCTGCGACACAACCTTCGGTTGCTGTCAAAGTCCTGGACAAGAGACACAATGCAATATACCCTTGGTCATTGGACCGTATGCAGCAGCAACTGCAGCGCATGCGCAATTTAACAGCGTACATCGACCGCCCCTCATACACCCAACATTTTTCCTCGGACGAACCCTTCTTTGATTCTCCACCCCCGGAATATTCATTCATAGGAAATGCTTTGATTTCACTGGCCACACTCTCTCGGCGGCTATCATCAAACTCGACTGTCCCCATATTCTGTCGATATACTTCTGAAGCCATCGGTTCTTGTCGCGTTGACATTAAAGTGGTTAATGTGGTCTTGTCACCCAAATATCTCAATTCATCTCCATCGACTCGTGCATCGTCCCCGGCTCCCAGCACAGTACCACCAGGCAGCAAATTAAGCTTTTTCTTGACTATCGACCAAGTCAAGGGACTATCTTCCCATGATTTCCACGGTGTGCACCTCCAAGTGCGACTTTCTTCCTTCGTGGGGTCTTCAGTGGCTGCCGAGGAAGTTTTCCCATCGGCCGCTTTGGATATGGAGGCGTCTTCTTTATCTGAGCTAAAATTCAGACGGAACTTCACAATTATCACCACTTCCCGAGTCCTGAATCATCTCCGCCAAGGTTATGCTCCTCTTGAATTTTTTGCGGCACTCAAACCTACTTACTTGGAGCGCATGGAACGATGGGACGAAATGCGCGAACAAAAGCAATATGTTCAATCCAACTCAACTTCCCCTTCGACAGACTCGCGGCCCACGTTACCGCCAATGCGCCGTTCCGAAAACGATTTTGTGGTGGAACAACTGCATGACGTAGTCACGTGGCTCCAGGTCGCTGAACTGGCACCGGATGGTTCATACGTACCTGTTCCAGTTCTTTCTCAGGGTAGCCTCGACCCGGGGGTATTCTCATTGCACCAGGGATTGCAACGCCGAATTATAATATCATTATCATCCAATTCCGGCCTTCAACTCCCGTGGCAAGAGTTCACGAAGGTCCGCGTTGGCAATGTACGGCTATTGGATGCCAAAGGTCGTATACACGACTCCTCATCCAAGGCAGTGGTCACCCTTCCTCTTCTCAAAGACCAGGTTGTCGAGTTCAAACCAGATGGTTCTGGAGCACTATCTTGCGAAGCACTCTGGGATTCCAGCGTGCATGATTCAGCCCTTCTCAACCGTGTTACTGCGTCAAATCAACGCATCCTCCTCCAGCTTACTTGGTCTGTCGCGGTTGAGATATGTAGCGATCCAGTACAATTCACTATGGACTTCGCAATCGCCATGCAAACTCGTGATGCCGGCCCACCTTCCAAGATTCTCACGTTCTTTGGTTCCAACAAGATCTTATCCAAAACCAGCACACTGTTCAGCGTACGCTTATCACCTCCGCTTACGCGGTCTGCCAAAGACCTGTGGAGGCTGGATACTTCGGAAAAGTATGTTCGGGGCGAAGAAACTCTTGGACTGTGGAAACCACGCGGCATCTCTGTGGTGGAAGACTACACGAGGTTGATCACAACAGAACGGCGAGCAGCCGACGTACAAGCCATAAGGGTCATCCTAGCTTCATCGCCACCCAAACCCATCGCTGCAGATACGCTCGCCTGGCGGTCGGACGACCTTTTGAAGAGGTCACTCGGCCTGTGGCAAAAGCAATTTGGGCACCGTGGAAAGGTAAGATCCATCGTCTTGGGGTATAGTGGGCCCTTTAATGGTAACATTTGCCGTAGATCGTCTTGAGTCAAGACCCGATTGACCCTGAGGAAAGTGGGATCGCAAAACAATCGCCCGACCTTGGATCTCTAGATGGCTTAAAGTTAATTTCCGAAACAAAAGTGGTACCCCGGAGGTAAAATAATAAATAAATCCCCGTATTTCATTGACTAAACTGATGCACTCAGCGATGGTGCCACGAAAAAGGGACATTTGATGATCCTCGTGGATGCAAGCCAAAATATCTGGGAACGAAAGTGGTTTGTTTTGAACAGGTGCGAGATTCTGTTATCCCTTCAGGTATTTGGTTGTTGACCGTTTTCTCAGGCCATACCTTCACGTTTTCGCCCACTCAAACGAGCTGGAGGAGACGGGTATTATAAGCTTAAGTGGTGTAAATGTAGAAAGCGATCCTCACAAGGAATCACTACTTGGGGTGCGTTCAAGGTCGTGCGCCAGATGAAATTCCATTCTTAACGGTGTTCTGTTTTCTATATAGAAACCATTTTCATTCACCCTCTTCACTGCCTCTAATTCTCATGCACTTGCCGCTCCTAACCTCAAGGAATTACAATCTTGGATAGCTAAACTGGATCCTACTCGCTTGTCATCTTGATGTCTTTTCTTCGCACATCACCTATTTTCTAATTGTAATTATTTCTAGCATTGCTATGTCGTAACGACTATGGTATCATCTCATTCTGTGTCTGACCCTCCACATCATGTATTCCCTATCTATCACTAGTAGCATATCGGCTGTTTTACCCCGGAAGATGAATACCCTTTACATAATTTTTTTCTTCTTTAAATGTGCTTTCATGAATGACTAGATGGGGTTCCAAAATCTAAAGGCAGGTTTTGTCCTAAGTATTTTATCCTTTATTATAAATCCTATAAAAAGATAATTGACCCTTCCATAAAGAGTTACTTTGGCAGAGCTCATCGAGTGGAAATTTTGTAACCAATTCTCCATGCCTGTTTTATTTCTCCCCCCGCGCTCGAGCTGCTTTAACAACCCCCATTCCCCTTCATGTTGTCTACGTTATTCGGGAATATTTTCTGTATTTATCCTTCTGCCGTATTTCAGTCAAGCAAGGTGTTAGGTCGACTTTAGTCGACCCTTTAAGTATATGTTAACGGTGTTGAGTAGCAAACCGCACGGCGCACAAATTTCAGGCCAAAAGAAATAGAGGGACAAGCGAATAGAAGCCTTCATCTACCAATTAACACACCCTTAATATAAACCATGTGTTTCGGGGTCGCAGTACTTCCACTTGAAAAAAAAAATCATACATGGCAAAAGAGAGATAATGTGATACATGTGTTCTAGGTAGGTCCTTCCGTGTGAATTAAACTCTTTCTAATTAGGAGTTCAGGGCAAGACAGGTCAATGATAATGATACAGCAGTGCGTGGGCGTGGGGGTATCGTCCCCCTTTTGGATCTAGTCTTTCGTGATTGTTTCTAGGTGTTTAAAGGTTTCGATATCAATCAGACCGTAGGCCAGGTGTATCATTCTGAGTAAATTCGTCAGCAAATGAGAAAAGGGGTAGCAAGAGGAGAACGCTGACCGGTCGAATGAAAGTAAGCATGTGGCAGGTGATGTAGCCTTTTGAGAATCCGGCCCCGGCATACGCAAAGAGGTATTGCCACTTTCGTTTGAAGGCTTCATAGTCGGAATGGTTTCTGAGTGCAGGATAATCCTTGGCAATCAAATTTTGGGTCAGGTTTGCCTCTAATCTTCGACCCCATTCTCGCAGAGTTCGTGGGTAATCTGAATGAATGTCAGTTTAAGCACGGGAGAGGAGTGGACGGTTATAAATGCTTACGGGCAGCGTGGTTCTCAACACCTTCTAGAGTAAAGCGGCCCTGTGACGCAGTGTGAGCCGCTGTGATAAGAGCGGTTGCGCTTGGTAGACAAGAGTTCGGCCACATGTATTTGCGCATGAAGTCTTCAGCTCTACAATAATATGGATCAGGGGAAAGGCCCGCGAATTCTAGCCTGACACTTACTGATAACCAGAATATCTTGACTCTGGGAACGTAGAGGCAGAGACGACTGCAGTAGCATTCTTGGACTTGAGGGCAAAGTCTACGAGTTTAAAGTAAAGACTATAGTATTTGGATCCCACATGCTGCAAAGCCACTCGTCAGACAGGGCGTGGTGTCAGAAAATAAAAAGGAAGTACCTCTAACATTTCCACGCTGACAAAGGCGTCGAAGGCTTTCTCGAACTCGGCAGGGATTTCCCGATAGTCGAGAAGATGAACGCGTATGCGGCTTTCCAGGCCTGCGTCTTTGATACGCTCTTCTGCGAGCTTTTTCTGTTCTATTGATAGTGTCAAGGTATCCACCTCACACCCATAGAAGCGCGCTGCCTGTAAACCCATGTAAGCTGCGATTGACATGCATCATCGACAACAAAACTTACCTCAATGGCGAGGCCACCCCAGCCGCTTCCGAATTCAAGGATACGGTGGCCAGGCTTGACGCGAGCAGCACGCAGGACATGATGAATCTTTCGCAATTGTGCAGCTTCCAGATTCCCAGGACTGGGGCCTATCTCTAAATCGCCCCGTACACCACCCTCTGCCTCGCCCCACAGAGCACAGGAATACATCATCTCTTTGCTGAGGAAAGCCTGTAGCGTTGGACTGTTGAGCGAGAACGGTTGTTGAAAAAAAAGGTCCATATACCTTGAACAATTCATTGGATTGATCGTAACTCGCAATAGCGTTAAGACGAGCTTGCGAATGTGTTTGGCCAAGGAAATTGTTGTATAGACTCGAAATTGCAGAAGACACTTTTGCTACCGTTGAAGAAAGAGTGTCTTCCATGCCAGCTTGGTTTTCCAGCCATATCTAGAGATTCACGGTAAGTTTGGAGAAAGGTCAAGGAGAGATTTCACTAACACCCATGGCCCCTTTGAGAGAGGAAACTTCGATATCTCCAATCATGTAAGCCTCGCTGACTAGAGAGATAGTGATGGTTGTCAATGACTTTGAATGCCGATAATCCGGAAAACGATCTTACAACCAAGGTCGCCAGAACTTTTCGATTAAAATGAGCAATGGAAAACTTGGGGAGAAATGTCAAACCTACAGGAGGATGCGAAACCAGAAATTATTGTTGACCACAGTAATGTGGACGTCATTGCAGCCCTTTTGGTACCTTCCATAATAGTGCGAGCCTTGGGAATCGGAGATCGTCAAGTGTCCTACGGTGATCGCGTCTTCAAGGACTGCAAGGATCGAAGAACGCGCTGCGAAGTAATGCAATAGGTGAGCAATAATGGTGAAGGATACACCATAGCAGATCCCAATACCGAACGCGACTGCCCATGACATTGGACTGAGAGTTGATAGCGAGAATCGCGAAGATTGGAACGCTTTTTTGGAGGAGGGGAACTGGACACATGGAGAAGTGTGGGACGAAGGCATTGTAGAAAGCTCCCCGAGTGTAGGTGGAAATAAAATTGGAGTGGAGGTTGCATTGGAAAAGGATGGGCTTTATATGCTGGGGAATGAACGTATGAAATTGGGTGGTCGAGGGATGAAGATCGGCAAATTGGTAGATAAATCTGTGTCAGGGATTCGCGAGTCGTCAGATGAATCGTGTCGTTTCGATATAGGTGGACCGAATGGGACAAGAAGGACTTCCACCAGATCACATCACACAGAATTTCCAGATCCCTGCCTGGCGTAATAGAAAGCGCCAACCCTACCATGGCGCCGAGCATGGAAACTGGAATTAACCCACGGTGGTGATCTGAGATTCCGCTGGGATTTACTCCTGCTGGGATTCCACCACAGGTCTCACGGTACTTTGATCTCGATAGCCTTTTGACTCCTCCGCGCTTCTCTGTTCACATCCAGTGTTATTTGTCTCCCGAAGGTGCCCCAATATGGCTCCCTATTCTCCCCGCACTTCGTAACACGTTTCTGCGTCTACCTTTTAAAAGCATACCGACTATGGGAATCTGGACTTGTTTGTCGTCCACGCTTTCAATTTTTCAAATAGCGCTTGGTTGGTGTCATACGCTTAATTCCCACAGGTTTTTTGCGACTGGTGCGGTTGAATCTTTAATCTCAGGAAGTCACCAACTGTTAAAACTTGACGAGTTCCTCGAGCCATCGTTTGAATCTGCTCCAATTCAAAAGTGACAATTATTAACTCTGTTCCAAACCTCTCCTGGATATACGCAATAATTATTGTAGGTCGACTCTGCAACAGGTCGTGTCGGTCAGCGTTCTCCAACACAACAGTGACATCCTTCCAACAACTTCCGTTTCTTGATATCTTGATATTTTGCAATATTGGTAGCCGGGGTGGTAAAATCGTGAAATCGTCGCTGGGTGGTCTGAATGAGCCACTGGGCTATCACCTCCAACTGCAATGACTGAGCAACTAACCGTTACTACACATAAATTTGTCGAGTTATACCGACGGACATACAAGCACCGCGGCGACGCTCGGAGCTCCATATAGCAGTCGTCATTATGACTTTTTTTTTTTTTTTTTGCGCCAACTCCATACAAACGAAGTGATGCATATACCGGAATGTGATACACTGCACTGTGATCTTCGCACGTGGTTTCGAATCGCAGCAACGGATGCCGTCGAGGATTGAAGCCTGTTCTTTGCAACCAATATCGAAAATGAGGGTGGAGATATTCAAAAGTGAAATCCGGTCACTTAAAGCAGGCAAGGACCTTTCCGAGGACGAGAAATACTAATTTTATCGAACATTTTCTGTCACTTTGAGATCCTTTCACGGCACTAAGCTCTAGATCTTGCCCTTCGGCGCTGTTGATCGTGAACCAGGGTTAAAGTTTTTGGCAGGCATATAGTGAACAAGTAAGAATTAGGCATTGAGGCATGAGAAAGGTCAAAGATAAAAAGACTCTTGTTGCTTTAATTCAGCGGAAAAGAAAAGCCCCCCGGGCTGTGAAGGGAAACGAACAGGGCAAAACCCGGATCCATGCTCCTTGCTCGCATTCAAAACCTCACGGTGTCACCGTACAAAAAAGGTCAAGAAATGAACCATGGCCGGTAGATAGAATCTGAACTTGTTGAATTCAAACTGTAGCCCTCACATTCGAGAGTAACACGCTTGGAGACATACCTATACACGTAATTTGAAGGTCTGTTTTCGCTTTTAACAACATCGTGGTAAGATTCATCGTCAGGGATGAATAATTGAAAGCCGAAGTAAACAATCATCACTGACAGCATGCTCAGTAATGTCGACGGAGACGAGAGTCTGTCAGATTTGCCATGAGACATATTTTCTGTCGAGGAAACATAGAGTAAGAGATGAACTGAGTTTCTCGTCATCAGATCGACCAACGCGATTAGACTGGCCATAGGGATTCCAAGCAAAAAACGTTTGGTGGCTGAACGTAAAGCAACCGGACCTTGATAATGATTCGCAAAACAAGCCGGAAACCCACACACGGGTTCGACGGCAATACTGGTAGGGGATATCGGCTGACGTTATTCATCATGAGCGAGATGTCGTCCTTCATGGGTCCCATCGGCAAATGGTAAAAGTTAACAGCCGGAAGAACAGTTGCGGAAAGTCTGACGGTGTCTGGCGGGTCAAGAAATCGGAAGGTCATACTTGCTCTTGCAATCGGTTCAAAGTACCTTCGAGAAGTGAGCTGGGCATATTGGCGAAAGAAACGGGTGTCATTGAGTGGCGAAAAGCAATTCTTTTGTCGAGGGCTGTGACGTAGAAGTGTTGCTGTAGTATAACCTTCCGGCCACATCGTTCACAACCCAGTCTAAGCCGTAGATGAGGTTTTCCCCCGTCACCGCACTGCAGGACCAGATTTTCCACCTATGCGTGGTAATTGACTCAAGGTCTAAAGCCTGGGTTGGTGCCAATATTCATATTCAGTACAGCCGGTCTACCGGGCCAGATAAATGGATCTTACGTCGCAAATTTCTGCGTCGGTCATGGAACCTTGCAGATCCTGTTTGTTGGCAAATACAAGTAAGGACGCGCCCGCTAAACGCTACAGACGGACGTGATATCCGTGTGAGTGGCAAAAATAAGACAGCAATCAAATAAAACCGCATGCGTGCTTACATCTTCGGTTAGGAGACTGTGTAATTCTTTTTTACAGTCCTGCATGCGTGCCCTATCGCCAGAATCGACCACCCATACAAGTGCATCGGTTTGCTCGAAGTAGTTTCTCCAGTATGGCCGAAGAGTCCTTTGCCCACCAACATCCCCTAAAAGCATAAATTCGGATGTGAGTGGCGGAGTAGCAAGAAACATTCCGGTACACACAGATATTTAGTGTGTATCTTCCAGGAAGAAGATGAGAACGTATCAGCCTTGGGCGGGTCCAGAAAATTCTGAGTGCACGAACTTTCCATGTGCGAAAGTCTTGATGTTGAACCCAAGGGTAGGGCTTATGCTGCTGATGTCCTCTCCATTTAGCTTCTTGAGGATTGTCGTCTTCCCAGCGTTATCGAGACCTCTGAGGGTGATCAACTTGAATGAAACCGTGCTGGGCATGATTGTCGACCTACAAGAAGAGTAAACGCATCTCCTTCTCCTTCTGTCTGTTCTTTCGGATGATTGTAAGCAAACCCATTCAGTTCGTTGCGTTGTTGTCGTGGATAGTGCAAATGAAAGAGTCTCAAGTCCGTGGTCACGTTTGTTTTGATGGCGAGTCAACTAATCAGTTTGCCGGCTCTGATCATAAGCCGTCATTCTGGTAAACCACTCAGACACTGCATCTGAACTAACCCTCTTTCTACACACATTACCCATCCCTCCCTCCAACTTCAGAACAAATGCCGCCAAAAAACAAAGGAAAAAAGGGAAAGAAAGGCGACGATGACTTTTGGTGCGCCCCTTGGCTGCTCTAGTGGATTTGTTCATGAACTATTTATTCTGTCGGATCGGATCTATAGGGATAAAGCTGGTGAAAGTGTTGAGCCCAACAAACCTGTCGTCGACGATGCAACAAACGGAACGGAGAATGAGGATACATTCGCCGAGAAACCTAAAGCATCAGGCATTTCTGCCTTCTCGTCTATCAGCTTATTGGAGGACACCCCGGTTGGCGATGATGACGAAGGCGGCGGCGGCGGACTCATGGTACTTTTTCAGGGACTTTTTGCTATCGTTTCACTACTGATTGTCTTACTTCAGTCTTTGATCTCCAGTTCTACCAAAGGAAAAAAAGATAAGAAGAAAAAGACCAAACCTACTTATGACGATGACGAATTTGCGATTATGAACGAGGATCCTTCGAATTCATTGGAATCCAAAAAGCCTGTGGAGGTTACCGCTGAAGACTTGGCTGAAGAGGAATGGGGTCCTGTCAAGGAGAAGAAGAAGAAGGACAAGAAGGGCAAAAGCAAGAAGGGCAAAGACATCGAGGAGGAGGAGGAGGAAGTTAAGGTGGTAGAAGAAAAGGGTACGCTAACTCTTGCTCTCGGAGATTTCCACTCATTTATCGATAGACGTGGTCGAGCCTGCCTCAACACCAGCGGCGACCTCAGGCGACAAGGTCGAGGCCGCCGACGATGAAGAGCTAGAAGAAGCGGGGCCCAAAATACTTTCCAAAAAAGAGAAAGAGAAGCTCAAGAAAGAACGAGAAAAGGTTTGATTTATAGCTTGCTTTCTCCGCAAGTGAACGGAACTCATTTATTTGCTCTTCATAGGCCAAGAAAAAGGCCCAGGCAGCAGCAAAAAAGGCTGCTGAAGGTGATGATGTTGATGTTCCACCGTCGGTTGCTCCAGAACCTTCTTCTCTACCGCAGCAAACGGGAAATGCAGAGGACGATGAAGAGGACGCAGGGGCAGGTAAAACCGATTCGAAAAAGAAGAAGAAGAAGAAAGCAAAGAAAGACGAGGAACCTGTCCCAGCACCTGCAGCTGCTTCTTCAAAAAAGAAAGGAGGCATCAGTGCCTTGAAGGCCATCATGGAAGAGAAGAAACGACTCGAGGAGGAGGCCAAGAGACTTCGAGAGGAGGAGATGAAACGCATCGAGGAAGAGGAGCGACGCGCAGAAGAAGAGGAAAGAAAACGAGAAGAAGAAAAGCAACGCAGAAAGGACAAGGAAAAGGTAAATTCACATTTTTAGAAACTAGAAAGCGGGATATTAATGTGTTAAGCAAGGCCAAGCGCGAAGTCGCGAAGAAAGAGGGTCGGCTACTTACGAAGAAGCAAAAGGAGGAGAAACAGATGGCCGAAATTCGAAAGCAGGCCCTTTTAGCTTCCGGGGTTCAAATCGAGGGATTACACCAAGCTTCAGGCACTGGTCCGCCGGCAGTAAAGAAGGTCGTGTACGGAAATCGTAAGAAGAAAGGCCCTGGCGTGAAAGACGCATCACCTGCACCCTCACGACCTCGATCTCCAGAAGTAGTGGAGGACCGTGTGCCTACACCACCACCTGTTCGGGTTAAACCCACAGAGGCGGTTAACGGCGACGCGAAATCAGACTGGGATGCCAGCTCTGGCGAGGAGGTCAAGCCAGAAGCTTCAGTGTCTGCAACCCCAGATGTTAAGGATGATTGGGATGCATCGAGTGAAGATGAGGAGGCCCGACCGCCACCCAAACCCACAGTACTCAGCATAAAACCCTCAGCGATCCCCCAAGGTGCGCCCACAAAGCCATCACCAGCCACGAAGACACCCGCTGCTGCTCCTTCAAAACCTACTGCTAGCAAGCCACCGCCTGCGAAGGAAGAAGAATCCTCCTCTGACTCAGAGGAAGACTCAGAAGATTCAGATGAGTCTTCTGAGGATGACTCCGATGAATCATCCTCTGAAGATGAATTAACTGTGACGCAAAGAATGGCTGCTCAGAAGAAAGCTGAAGCTGCCGCCCGTCGCGCAAAGGCACATCAGGAAGCCCTTGCCGCCCGAAACAAAGATGATCTCCGAAGTCCTATTTGCTGTATTCTAGGACACGTCGATACAGGTAAAACGAAATTGTTGGATAAGGTCCGTGGTAGTTCTCCGTATTCAAAGATTGGTATTGATTTTGTAAGTCAGATTCGTCAAACCAACGTCCAAGAAGGCGAAGCCGGAGGAATAACGCAGCAAATTGGTGCCACTTATTTCCCTGTCGAGGCGATCAAAACCAAGACGGCCGTGCTTAACAGAGTCTGTCTTTCTCTCTCTCTCTTTTTCTGAACCTGTATTCAATATTTCCTCAGGATGGAACCCAAGAATACAAGATTCCTGGTCTGCTCGTTATTGACACACCCGGTCACGAGTCTTTCACCAACCTGCGATCCCGTGGTAGCTCCCTATGTAACATTGCCATCCTGGTAGTGGATATCATGCACGGCCTGGAAGCGCAGACGCTCGAATCCCTCCGGCTGTTGCGAGATCGTAAAACGCCGTTCATCGTTGCTCTCAACAAGGTATGTTTTCATGCACACATTGACTTCCATTTATCATGGACGATTTTCGGTTTAGATCGATCGTATTTATGGCTGGGATCCTACACCTGACGGTGCATTCCAGGAATCTTTGGCCAAGCAAAATAAGTCTGTTCAACGTGAATTCGACGACCGTGTGAAGAAGACCATTCTCGCGTTTGCCGAGGAAGGGTTGAACGCTTGCCTCTACTATGAGAATAAGAGTTTCGCTCGCAATGTCTCTCTTGTGCCAACATCCGCCATCACTGGGGAGGGTGTTCCCGATATGATCATGCTCCTCGTCAATCTGACCCAACAACGCATGAGCGACCGGCTGATGTACTTGTCGGAGCTCGAGTGCACAGTTCTAGAGGTCAAGGTTATTGAAGGTCTTGGCACGACGATTGATGTTGTCTTGTCAAATGGTGTCCTTCGAGAAGCAGACCGAATCGTGGTTTGTGGTTTGAATGGCCCAATAGTAACACAGATCCGTGCTCTCCTGACACCCCAACCTCTGCGTGAACTGCGTATCAAGGTTTGCTACAGCACTTTTCTACCCCTCAATAGTTATTCATTTAAACCCGTTTAGTCCGCCTACGTTCATCATAAAGAGGTCAAGGCTGCCCTCGGTGTCAAGATCACTGCTCCGGATCTTGAGAAAGCCATCGCTGGTTCTCGACTACTCCTTGTCGGTCCCGACGACGATGTCGAGGACTTGAAAGACGAAGTCATGTCCGACTTGACTTCACTCTTCGATAACATCGACAAGTCAGGGCGCGGTGTTTCTGTACAGGCATCGACACTTGGATCTCTTGAGGCCTTGTTGGATTTCTTGAAGAGCAGCAAGATTCCCGTCTCTGGTATTAATATTGGCCCAGTCTTCAAGAAGGACATTATGCGATGTGCGCCGATGTTGGAGAAAGCTAAGGAGTTGGCATGTATCCTCTGTTTCGACGTCCCAGTCGATAAGGAAGCAGAGAAACTCGCAGAAGAGATGGGGGTTCGCCTTTTTAAAGGTGCAATTTTTCAAAGCGGTCATGCAACATTTTTTTTAACAGTTACCTTAGCGGATATTATTTATCATCTTTTCGACGCATTCAAGGCTTATAACGAGGAGATCACAGAAGCAAAAAGAAGGGATGCAGCGCCTCAGGCTGTCTGGCCTTGCCGTCTCAAAATCATTGCTGCATTTTGTAAGCGAGACCCCATTATTCTTGGTGTTGACATATTGGATGGCACGTTGCGCATCGGGACTCCCATTGCTGTGGTGAAAATTGACCCAGTAACGTCAAAGAAGGAGACAATCGTTCTTGGTAAAATGTTGGTTGCGTCTTTATTCTAACCGCGAAGTCATCAACTCACAGCTCACCGCAGCACGTCTTTGGAGATCAATCATAAAACACAAGAGGTAATTACCACCTCCTTACGACTGGCGCAAAGCTGACATGGCATCTTGATAGATCGTCAAAAAATCGCAAGCTGGAGGAGGAGTAGCTGTAAAGATCGAACACGCCGTTTACCAATCAGCCAAAATGTTTGGACGTCACTTTGACGAGAAGGATGAACTTCTGAGCCACATTACCCGCCAAAGTATCGACGTGTTGAAAGTTTGTGGATATGTACCTCTTTCTGTGAACCCAGCTAATGGGCCTTGTAGACTTCTTTCAAGGCCGACGTTTCCAATGAAGAGTGGCTCCTCATCCGTGCCCTGAAGCCTGTACGTCAACGGAGATGTATCGCTGCAATAACTGCACTTACCTGACTTTTCTTATCTCAGCGTTTCGGCATTCCTTAATCCATCCGCTCATCGGATATCCGGGACGATGCGGGACGATGGCAGGTCCCATCAATTTCTTCGGGTTTTTAAAGATTGCCATTATTTGTATCGCTTACAAAGGATTTTCAAATTCCATCGTATATAAAGCCATTGGTTGTCTATTAAGATATTTTTTCCTTCCTTCACAGCACCAACTTCTGCTCTATAATGTCCATCAAATCGAAATCGACTCAAGGTGACGGAGGGGAGACTACAATGGCGCCCGCACAAGACGAAGACGATCTCCAATTGGTAATTGCGCAAATGAGCATGACCTGGAGAATACCTACAGGAAATATGGGCTGCATTGAACGGTAACGTCCAATCGGTGACTACTGGCATGGCTGCGGGTATCCAAATGTCTTCTATCATGATTTCTGACGATATGTGCCCAAGTCGATGCCCGACACGGTGACCATGTCGAAGGGAGACATGCGTGGATTGCAGGAGGATTGAGATCATACCGCTTGAACCTGAACAGCGCTCATACCTGCGTAGGGAAGCCTCCCAGCGTTATCGTTCAATTTTTGTTTCCCCGTTTTGGGGGCTCTGCTCGCGTTACTAACCTTCCTGTATTATTAGCAAAGCCTTGGTTATAAACAAGTATGTCCCTCTCTGTCTTTGGATCCATGGATTTTTCAACCTACGCTTTTATTCAGCAACTTCACCGAACATGGCATTTGGTTGAAAGCTTCGCAGCAAGTTTTTGTGCTTTGAATTTCATCGGCGGTGTCAGGTTCGTCTGTCCTTTTAACAACTTTACCACAGCCTTAATAATACCTTAAGGTCGGCTATTTTTATTGGGCTTTTGGCCGGTGGACCTGCAGCCATTTGGTAAGTTACCCTCTTCTCAAGACCAGCTTGCTTTCATTGATGTCTTTTCAGGTCTTCATATTTGATTACCATCGTTTTCATGATGATCACTGCCGCTGTTCTTGCAGAAATCTGCTCGGCTCTTCCGCTGAGCGGGTCGATCTACATTTGGGCTGCAGAAAGTGCTGGGCCCAAGTATGCGAGATTCTTTGGCTTCATCGTCGCTTGGTGGTCTTGCACGGCTTGGATGACATTCGCAGCTGGGAATTGTCAGGTATGTTTGCTCATCTCTCATTTCTCCCCTCAGTTCTCACTCGTCCTTTCATAGACAACTGCGAACTACATTGTATCCCAGCTCGCTGTGTGGGAGATCGACTTCCCAGGAGGAATTGGTAACGATAACGTGAAGTGGCGCACTTTGATTTGGGCCATTTCGGAAGGCCTTCTCATTCTCGCAGTCGCAATTAATTACCTCCCTCCCCGCCTGTATTCCTTGATTTTCCGGCTTTCAATTTTCCTCATGATGTTGGACTTCTTCCTATGCCTTATTTGGCTTCCCATCGGTGTTTCCAAAACATACGGCTTCCGTTCTGCAAAGGATGTTTTCACCATGACCTGTAAGTTTGTTCCTAATATAGCCACCTTCGTTTTGTTATATTTTTTATTTCAAGATAATGGCACTGGAGCCCCTGCCGGGTGGAATTGGATTCTTTCATTGTATTAATTTTTATTTCTCCCGTTGTACCACGGTAACGTCCTTTCAGCCTTTTCACGGCAGGGACCATGACTGGCTTTGATGCATCTGGTCACATCGCAGAAGAAACCAAAAACGCACGGTATGTTGTTTCTATCGCTGGTACGATGTTTCCTAAGTGCTCTTTTTTATCAGAGTTGTTGCTGGAAAAGGCATCTTGTCTAGCGCAATTGCGACGGGTGTCTTGGGTTTTGTGACCGCGATATTATTCTTGTTCTGCACCCCAGACCTCGAAGTTTTATTCTCCCTGCAAGCCCCCCAACCTTTCGTTCAACTTTATGCCCTTGCGTTGGGTAAGAAAGGAAGCATTTTCATGACCATTATCGCTGTCCTTGGACTCATCATTGTATGCTCAACATTTCACGATTCAGAAACAAGCTAACTCGCATTATCTAGAATACAAGCATTGCAATAGTCGCCGCTTCTCGACTTGTCTTTGCAGTTGCCCGTGATGGCGTTTTGCCGATGTCTGGTTGGATCAGTCGAGTCGACTCGCAGGGGCAACCAAAGAACGCCGTCACAGTCATTTATATTTTCGGCGCTACGATTCTTTGCACCATCTTGCCCAGTCAAGTCGCCTTCTACTCCTTGGTGTCGGCTGGCGGTGTGCCCACCATCGCAGCATATGGCCTGATCTCTCTTCTTCGTTTGACCCAAACCCCGGACAGCTTCCAGTCATCGTACTTTTACCTTGGTCGTCACAGGAAACTGTTCTACCTTGTGGCCGTCTTGTTTAATGCCCTTATCGTTGCGGTGCGATTAGTTCTATTTTTGAAGGCACGAATTTCTGATGCAAATTCTAGGTCATGGTTTCGCCTTTCTTCTTCCCAGTCACTGCAGAAACATTCAATTTCGTACGTTTACTTCTGAATTTCACGATCTTTTCTGTTCTAATCCGATTGCAGGCTTGTGTGATATTTGGCAGCATCACCATCTTTGGAATTTTGAGCTGGTATTTCACGCCAGCTGAGAAGTGGCTTCGTCGTGAGCAAATTCTGCAAGCCCTTCACACGGCTAGTGCACCGCAGTCAGGTCATGGGCAACTCGATTGAACGGGTGGCGGAGTGGTTGATTATTCTAATTGATCAATCCCCTACTTGGGGCTATGTTACCCGCTTCCTTCCTTTCCTCCTAGCATATCTCGCCGTCTTTTCAAAGTAAATGATATATCTTTCTCATCCATCTAGATTAACCGTTCTGAACAAACTCTTCACTGATGACCTGAGTCATAAACTCGGATCTCTTTGACAGGTTTTTCCTGATATTATCCAAGGTTATGTTCACCATCGCTATCTGTTGCACGACTTATGTCGACAGGTCTTCAAGGACACATGTTGTCCCTTATTACATACACACATACATATCTATAGTGCTGATTCTTTTTTACTTCAGTCAAGTCGGAAGACGGCTCGGATCTATTAACTTATAATATTATTGAATACAATTACAACTAGCCATTTTGAAAGGCCGCGGGATGCACTCGCATGATTTGACACAACTGTACACGCCATACATACTGTTTCGGTCTGCAAAACGGAGACCTTGTGAGCCGACAATTGTGTTATCGTCTGCGTGACTAACTTTTCCCTGCAACGTAGCCGACAGGCCCGATCGTAAGACACCACATGCATCGTAGGCCGGAACCCTAGGTTCAGCGTTAGGAACTCAACCTGATCTAGAGATTCTTCGTAGATTAGGCGCAGATTGTCGGTGTTGTCGTCGGGATTATTCCATGTGATCGGCGGTCAGCTTTGATTGACAATCATATTGCCTCGTGGCCCTCGCGTGAGGTTGATAAGCGCCCACGCTACCGCTTCCCTGAATGCATAACTTGGGTTATCTTTAAGTATTTTTACACACATACTGTGCTATTCTTAGAATTTTGTGGGACGAACAGAAATAAACGTACGCATTGATCCTACCTCTCCCCTAAATTTAACCTCGATTGATGCTCTAGTGCTCCCCCTTATTCCCAGCTGATCATCTTTTTTAACGAACCTCATGGAAGCTGCAGAGAACAGTGAGATCTCAGTCTGGCAGCAATTCCCATCACGAAATCCATAGTCGGTCTGTTTCCTTAACGAGTCACACCCCGAGTTGTTGACTGACACCCGAGCGTGATATATCGGCGTGAATAACAAACGCTCACTAACAGTGATAATGCGTGGCAGTGATATTTTGGAATCAAAAGAATGCCGAAGGATTCTCCTTGGCCGGATTCCCGAAACTCGGTGACATCTCTACTCTACTCTACAGCAATCTAGGGAATCGTTCAAGTATATATATATAGACGGCCCTCCGCGCTCGGACGGATTCAGTCTTGGTACCGATGTATGTCGCAGAGTTGTGCACCTCGATTATCAAGGGGGTCGA
>Ga0307517_10003118_pt1 | contig 26106 bp, 31 predicted proteins | sample 23_EM_MG_FD_194515 | JGI IMG/M metagenome (GOLD analysis project Ga0307517, IMG submission 194515) | Populus trichocarpa ectomycorrhiza microbial communities from riparian zone in the Pacific Northwest, United States - 23_EM | ecosystem: Host-associated > Plants > Roots > Unclassified | place... | reverse complement strand
CCCCCCCCCCCGCCCGCCGAGAACATACGATGATAATAATATATAGATTTCGGATTTCGCACCCCATCCACCAACACACACACACACACACACAGGCTCGCACACACTTATAATACAAGAAGGCAATTTTGGTGATCCCATTTTTGTCTTTTTTTCTTTTTTTTTCTTCTTCTGTGGAACTCAATTGTTTGTAACGGTAACGGTTCCTCAACGCGACGTATTTAGCCATGATCGCCCGCCACTTGTTACAGTAGTAGGGTTGCTGGAGGGTTGTTGGAATTACGGTACTATACCCGTGCAAGCACCTTTCCTCACCGCTCCCGCGCTGCGTGGAATCGATGATCTTCTGATCTTCTGATCTACCCTTGCTCACGCCTTAGGATCTGCCGTGATGATAGGCTAGCTGAACTAGTCGCATTATCTGCTTTCCGTGGTGGTATGAGAGGGGGATGTGCTACAGTAGTAGGGCCCACCAAACTTTTGCTTTTTATATATATATATATATACCCATCGTGAGCGTGATGGCTATCTGGGATGACCGTCGTAACGGATCCAGAGCGCCGACTGCCTTTAGCCTAAGTGGACTTTCATCTCTGTGCTCTTCTTCTTCTTCTTCCCACTCCCTCATTTCTGCTGTATTTGTCATAGCTGCCGACGGTAAGAGGAGGGACTGGCTTCTGGGGGGGGGGGGAGCGGGAAGTGGGGGATTTTCTATTTAAAAAAATAAATAAATATTATTATAAAAAAATATAAAAAATAATTAAAATTGTGACGGGGTGTCAAGTATCGTAGTGTAACTATCAAATCACCCGGCTAATCATCCGGACGCGCAAGCAGGAATCAGGAATCTCTGGACGAACAGGGGCAAATATGGACAGTTATTGTAACTGTCATCATGGTAATAAGCCCATACCAATCTAACCTACAATACAAGCATGGTACTTGTATACAAGTGTGGCACCGTATGATACTGACCCGACTCTCTCCAATCCCTTAGGAACACCCCCCCCCCCTTTAGGAAGCCTTTTAGTATGTACGATACTCTGCGCACTTATACGTGCATCTTTACCCTTTGGTCGCATCGCAAGTCTCAACAGGGAGGTAATGAATGAATCTCTCCTTCCTTCCCTCCATGCCTCCATACCACACCACACCACAATACAGCAACGTCTCCCGCAAACGTGGACGTAATTTACCAACAAATAAATCAAACCACTTGCTAAAGGGGGGAAAAATAAAAAAATAAAAAAAATAGAAAAACCTGCCACATATCCCATTCCGTCATACATTACCGCTAATTTTATTTTATCTGGAAGGGAAGCCGATGTTCAACTACATCAAACCAAACCAAATCAAACCAAATCTAGTCTCGGATTTACATAATGTATACTAATCATGATATATATAACCAACTCTACTGTACTGTCCAGGAAAGTAGTAGTATACGGTAATAACGATAATAGGGATTTCGTCTGTGTGTCTCGGTCACGGGTCATCACTGGCGGACCTGATTTAATCTACACTATCAGACCGTCACAAAATCCAAGCCCGGTTCTTAATCAAGCCATGTCAAGTTAATCCAGCCATTCCTGTGGACTTGTTCCTATTATCGTAACTTGGAGCTTGGTAATGTCGTATCGCCCGTCTGTTGGAAAATGAACCTTTCTTTCTTTATTTCTTTCTCTGGGTAGTTTTTCCCCCTTGCCTTACCTTTCGCAGTGGTGCGTTTCTGTAGTACAGTGCGGTACTTCCACTTTCTATTATTATTATTACTATTATTATTATATCATACTTCAATAGAAGCCATATTTTTCACGTTTCGTTCTTTGGAAATATGGTGCTGTGAATGGGGGGGTTGTTGTAATTGTATGATAAAACATGAGTATTTCCTAACCACTTAGTCACTGTGGCACTGCGCTGTACTAGCACTGTGGTCGAGTATAACAGAGCATGTGACGGTGTGTTGCCATACTATACTTTACATGCTCCGAGCTGCTCCTTTTCAATTTTTTCATTTTAATCTTCATCGTGCCCTTTTTTCGGAGGCCATCTGAGGCTATGATATGGCCAATCTCCCTCACACTTGTATAGTAATATGCGGAATTGGTCCGGAGCATCGGCCCTCTGCTGACTATGATGGGTTGGGGGTTGCGTTCGGGGTGTCTGTATGGATTGGGAGGAAGATCCCTCATGATATTCGCAGCACAGCACAGTACCGGTACGTCCACACTAATTTACAAATGGGATATTAAAAAGAAAACAAAACAAAAAACAAAAAACAAGAGGCACCCCATTCATGTGCCACATGAGGTATACATTATTATCGCGTACAGTTAAAACATGTCTAGACCTTTGAACGTTCAACATAAGGGGTGAAAAGCCTCCTCTACAATCTCTTCATTCCTACGAGATCATCCATGATGTACCCGTACACGCCGGGGAGGCTCCATCCACCTCCTCCGCCCTTCTGTCCCCCAGAAACTACCGCCTTCGGCCCGCTCACAAGCGAGCCTGCGAGTCCACTAAACCACCCTTCGTTCTTTGCGAACTCTACAGGTTTCGGCACAATGATTTTAGCCCCTGGCATGTGCTCTGAGTAGACATTACCTCCTTCGCCGCCGCCTAAGGGGGGCTCCTCAAAACCTGTGGGTAACCTCCTCAAAGGTCGCGGTGAAGCTAGGGACTGAGAGCTGCTTCGTCTCAGTGGTGCGGGGGGGGGATCAATGTCCATTTGAGAAGATGTATAGGGTAAGGGGTTGTCAATGATCGGATCCTCAGTCCAGAAGGTAATAATAATTGTCCTTCCACCGATCACCAGTTCACCTTTTGCCGACCCTGCAACAGCGCGCTCAGCAGCTTCGCGTTCGCCAAAGGTGATTCTCACCCAATGCCCAGGGCCTCCGTCCGCGCCTGCGAGAGGTTGTGTCTTCCGCAATGTCTTCGCATCCAGCTGTTCGCGCGGAACAATGTCAGGGTCGTGGAACTTGCTCTCGTTTTCCGGGAGCCCGGAATACGGTTCTAATACAACACCGTAATATCGACGTAACGATCGAATAAGGTCCGGAAACCTATCTTCGGAAAAGTTTGCGACCCGAACTTGTGTTGGAGTAAATGTCGCATCGGCAGGCTTTGACTCTAACGGAGCGGGGTCAAAAGGCATGGAATCGTATATCGAAAGTAAGGGAGGCGCGTTTGTATCGGCAGTATGAAGGGGCTGATCATCTGTCATAGATGACGAACGGTTGCGTGTTCGACTTGTTCTGAACGGTAAGCTTAGATTAGAGGCGGGCAGGAAGCAAAGCCAACTTACGGACGAGACCCAAAGGTGTTTCTAGGCCAATGACCACTAGGGGAGCCTGGAGGCGATGAGGAAAGTGTCTTTTTGAGTCTATGAGTCACGTTAGTGGTGAGGCCTGAAATGTTAATAGTTGGTGACTATACGTCGACTTCCTCCTTCCTTCCAAAGGTTCATTGAGACCACCATGTGTATCCGCCTCAAGCTGTGCCGACAGGCTGTTAGCTTGGTAGAGGGTTATAGGGTCAGAGATGGAAGGAACATACCAGGGAGGCTCGTGCATCAGTCGCGGGCTGGAGAGTTGAAACCTTATGAATATATGAGGAGGCAGCCGTCGGTGGATTCGGGTTTTGTCGTAGGGTAGAAAATGGGGATGGCTGATTTACAAACGACGGATAATCTTGGGGAGCCGGAATCCCTTGCTTTTTGTGCCATTCAGTGAACTTCTTCTCTTTGGTAAAATCCGGGACTGTAACTGAGGCATCGAACGCAGAGTTTGCGAATGTCGAGTTGTTGTTTGTGGTGGTAGTGGTGGTTGAATTAAAGAGAGGGTTGAAGTTGGAAGAGTAATCCATGCTGGAGATATCAGGTTCTATGGGAAATGGCGTAACGTGTGGGAACTGTGCAGGATGCAACGATGGTAGTTGTTGATTGAAGACGTCGGGGAGTTGGGGAAGACGTGTTGTTCGTGTTTGGCCCGAGACACAAGACTTGGCGGTAGGGTAACCCCTTCAGAGCGGGAGATCAGATAAAATTTAATCACGTGCTCCTGATTGAGTAAGCACATTTGGGCCACTGGTTTGGAGTTAGGGTTGGACAGAAAGCTTTTCGAAGACCTGGTGGGAGGAAGAAGAAGAGTGTGCTCGAGTAGGTCTAAATCATACTGCATACTGTTTCTTAGTGGCCTCTTTTAAAGTTTACACGACGGACGAAACAGCACTACGGCACTTGCCTGCAAGTGTTGGGTATCGTTGAATCTACTGTAGAAGTCAAGGCAACTCTGTTGGATTCCCCTGGGGTTATTACCAATGGGACATGTGGTTAGGCGGTGTTGCTGTTGGAGCTCTATGCGGGTCAGTGTAGGGCAGTACTTTTGAGATCTTTCTTTCGCACCGTGTGCAATTCAGCCTACGGTATTGTGCTTTGGTTTGTTTATTTCCTTAGAGCTCGTAATGTTTTGGAGTTTTGTCTGGGTTTCGGAGTTGTTAACTGTTCAGAGATATATATGCTGTATCTCCTGTTTTGCCCTTAGCCAGCGCTTTTCGATCGATTGCCTAGCCTATGATTTTGTTCATCATTTTATCTCATCAGTGCGCTTCACTAACACAACAGGGTCTTTTGGTTGTTTCCTCAAACGGCTGGCACCGTGTGGATATGTGGGTGGGCACCGGAATGCCGAATTTATAAGGAACTCCAAACCCGAGAGGAGCTTAGGTTTGCAGTAGCCTAGAAGCGGAACACAGGGCTAGTGAGCATTGGGCCGTTGGGCGGGAGCGGTCCTCATACGAAGCGTATTGGGATCAATTCAAGAAGGGGAGATGGTTTTTGGGTGACCGGCATGTGATGCGTTCCCGCTACTTTCTCAGTTACAAGGCACAAAGCAATGACCGCAAGAACTCTTGCAATTCGCTATCTCTGGTAGGCCTCTAATCTCCGGATTTAGGAATAAGAGTTCTTAGGAAGGGTTAGCGCTTTGCTAACATGGTATTGCCTGAACTCTTTGGATGAGGTGAGTTGAAGCTTTCCCGCACTCCTACCTCATTCTTGTGCAAACTTACTTATGTGGGAGGCGAGCTGGGTTTTGAAACGAGCCACCCTGTAAGGGATAACTTAAGCTTTTTTGGTTTCTTCTGTGGGCTGTTAAGGCTGACTGATGATTCAGAGAGCGAAATACTTAGAGCGTCCACATGTCTGGATTTTGGGCGCAGCCCCATTAGCGACAGGCTCCCTGAAAAACTGCTACCGAGCCTGCATATCACTTTTCCCGGGGGTCCAGTCTTGTGGCATTTGTGTTGGGGGTAACTAGGGAGGGGACCCAAATTGAATGGCCTTGGGACAACAACCTGGTAGGACTTTTATAGGAAGCAATAGAGGTATTCCGGACACGGCGGTGTCCGAGCATAGCATTGGTACCTGGAATCCGGAACTGTAGACTTTTCAGATTTACTTTTCTTTGCGCATCAGGGGCAGTCGACCAGCCAGCACGGTCTCGGATGGCACAGCACCAAACGCGGGCTCGAACTCCCCACAGTTCCGGAAGACAGGTTGCATGGAGACACGATGGCAGTTTTATGTCTGACGCACTCAACGATAACCTGCTGCTCAAATGGGACTCGGCGGATTGATGAAAACTAAACGGGGAAGATCGGAGCAAGGAGGTGCGGGGCTATGACGGTAAAGCTGGACAAGCAGATTGCCAACTACGCAGAGGGCTATATAAAAGGGTGCATGGAACCCTATCTCTCGCAGTGTTGCAGGCCCTTGATGGGGCCCGGACTGAATGGGCTGTTTAATGCTACTGAACGGCGCTGATACGAGATATTGCGAGATATATTGGCAATCATTCGTGTACTATACACAACCTGAAGACTCACGGGGAGGGGGCTATAACCCCAGATCTCTATAGAAATTCTGTGGGTTAAATGCTTGAAGAGGTTTAGAGCTATCAGCAATGATCCATGACTTAACTGAGGCTGCTAAGCAGATAAATAGGTCTCAAGAATCGGCTACATTACTCGTACAACCCTGCCATTTCCCAACCAACCAACCAACTTAGGACCCAATTCCGCTCTCCATGAGATATGCCTTCAGTATTTATACCCCGGGAAGGGCGCCATGAGATGGGGAGGGTTGGGTCAAGGCCAGCCCCAAACAGCGCCCAAACGTGTAGGAGCAGGATACAGTTATTTCTCCTCCTCCTTCCGTACCCTGAATACAATGAAAATTCTAGGAGTTAGATTCTGCTATTCACTTTTTATTTTTTTGCCGCACGGTCTCTAATTCTATGGATGTTGATGTGATATTTGTCGTAAAATAGCTTGTCCCTACCCAGTAATGTGCTTGGGTAGTTCGTAATTAAGGAGAGGTCTAATACGATGGGCTCCAAAAGTTCTCAAGAGCCTAGCTTTTATAGTACAGCCTCGTTGCAAATTTCTGGCACCCAGGCTGGTGCTGTGATATAAAGGACTATAATACATCCGCTATAAAATTATGTTTTGGTACTAGCCTGGGTGCTAGAACTTTTGGAATCAGGCTGTACCGCCCTAAGGTGTTTTGAAGGTCTTTGCTAAGGCTAAGTTCTTAGGAGTGGGGTTTATCAATTCGTTCAGAAGCTCCAGGTAAGTTGTTATGGTGTGTAGGCTACGTAAATATTTACATAAACTCTCTTGCTAGGCACCGAGCAAGCCACGGCCGCAACGAACCCAGCCCGCATCAGAGGAGAACGCTCTACAATGGCTACAAGAGACCGGTGAGATAGTACGCGACGGAAATACCCTTTGCAGATGATCTGCGTAAAGATGCTTTGCCAGGCCAGGCGGGATCGTTCCTCCTAGACAAGACGGCACGATACTTGGTTCAAGACAAGTGCAACAACAAAGCCCAAAACAAGAATGCTAAGGATACCTAGAGAGCCAATATTCTATCTGCCTCTCGATAGAGTAGCCAACTTAGGGCCTCCCCGCAGGATTCATCTCTTTTTTTACTGCCTCCTGTCAAGGTTCTCTAACGATCTGTGCTTGGAGCGCCTGAGGCTAATTGACGAGTGACAGGAAGTGATCCGTTATTGCGTCTTCAAGCACTCGGACCAACAGAGCTGGCCCGTGCGGTGCAAAGAATAAATGGCGAAGCAACCTAAAAATACCCTAATATCGTGACAGATCCTCTTCGGTATTGGCGAGGTCGCAGTCAAGATTTAGTTAAATTTTCGCACTAAGAAATCTGTCTTTTGTGCTGCGGATGTGTGAAATTGGCGAACAGACGAAGGGATACCGGCAAGGCTGCTACGGCAGCCACGTAAGCGGGGCACCACCCTGCTTAGTAATCAGGTCCACGAGAGTCTAAAGGAAGGGGTTTTTCACTCAACGTCCGTTTCCTTCCTTCCTTTTCCTCTTCTCCGCACAAACCGTTTCTCTTTTGCTCCACCCTCAACGTCTGCCCTAAAAAATACGAAGAAAAAATTTCCCCGCGTTTGAAGAGTCTCACTTTTCCATCCTCCACCCTCGAACAGGTGTTCATCAACCCCTTCCTCCTCCTCAAGAGCATTTTTATTTTCACGAACAACCGGAGATTAATATAACAGAGCCGTCGTTGTTCATGAATCTTTCCCCCACAAAAAATTCACCATCGATTCGCTCTCGGCTTATACGGCCTTTGAAAAAGACCAGACGGGCTTCTAACATACGCTCCATCACTTAAAAATCTGACCTTCAGGCAACCTCAAAGTCAAGGAAAAAAACTTTTCCCACTTGTTTCTTGTCGTCAAATAGAAGAAAATCCCTTCTACGACCTAGTCTATCGGATCCGGTCTAGTTCATGCTGTTTTTTCTCGCCGCTCTTGCTTTAGAATCGTCAACCACCACGCAAACATCATCCAGACAATAAACCCTGACAAACCGCAATCATGGCTACCATCAATATCCGTCGCGATGTTACTGATCCCTTCTACCGTTATAAGATGGAACGTCTCCAGTCCAAGATTGAAGGGAAGGGTAATGGTATCAAATCGGTCATTGTCAACCTTAGCAGTGTTGCTCATTCCTTGAGTCGTGATCCTGCATGTAAGTTATATCATCAGACTCCCAATATACTACTGTCTCTCCATTCGTGGAAACGGAAGTTTGGCAGTTTACTAACAGTAAATGTGTAGATGTTGTCAAATTCTTCGGGTTCGAGCTCGGTGCCCAAGTCACTGCTACCCCCTCTGATGATCGATATATCATTAATGGCGCCCATGACGCAGGCAAACTTCAGGATTATCTGGATACTTTTATCTCTAAGTTTGTGCTCTGTAAAAAATGCAAGAACCCTGAAACCGACTTGATCGTTCAAAAAGATGGGACCATTCTTCGCGATTGCAAAGCCTGTGGTCAGCGCACCGATGTTGATGCTCGTCATAAACTTTCCTCCTTCATTACCAAGAACCCACCAAAGAGGGAAAAGAAGGCGAAGGGCTCTAAAAAGAGCGGCAAGAAGAACGGTGATGCCGAGAATGGCAACTCCCCCAAGGACAGTGGCTCTGAGGATATCAATGGTGAAGCCGATGGCGGTTCGGATGACGAGCTCACTCGCCGTATTCAAGCTGAGGCCAAAGAGCTTCCTACGAATGGTGATGGCGTCGAGGTTAAGGATGACGATTGGGCAGTTGACATGTCTGAGGAAGCCATCAAGGCCCGTGCCCAAAACCTTCCCGATGATTTGAAGCGTTCGTTGGTTATCGAGGGTGACGACGATGAAGCTGCTAGTGGTGATAATCCTTTCGATCAGCTCGGATCTTGGATTGTGACACAAAAGGCCGAGAACAGTGGCGAAGTGGACGATGTCGAGATTTATAAGAAGGCTCAAGCACTTGGAATCGAGTTGAACCATCGTACTCTCCAAGTGCTTGCTCAAACTCTCTTCGATGAGAATATCATCAAGAAAAATCAGGTCAAGATTCATGCTGGTCTCCTCAAGAAGGTTCGTGCTCCCATGTTCACATATCGAAACCATTTAGCTTATAGACCATTCAGATGATTACTTCCGAACGCCATGAAAAAGCCTTCTTGGGAGGAACGGAGCGTTTTGTGGGTAATGACCATCCACAGCTCATTTCGGCTATCCCTACCATTCTTATGGCATACTACGAAAACGATCTTGCTTCAGAGGATACTATCACCAAGTGGGGTAGTAGGGCCAGTACGAAATACGTCGATGTTCAGACCAGCAGGAAAGTCCGCAAGGCAGCAGAGCCATTCCTCACTTGGCTTCAGGAGGCAGATGAAGATGGTAGTGACGATGATGAGGACGACGATGAGTAGGGACGCGGCTTACGAATCATGCAAGTATTGGTTGTGTCACCATTTGGAGCTGACGGCAAGTTTGCACGTTATGACTTTCTCACCTCAATGCTATTTTTCTGTTTGGAACGCCCTGACGATTTCCATTTTCCTTTCCTGTTTTCTTTCCTACCAATAGCATATCAATGCTATGAATGTTATTCCGCGTGTCTCTAAATTCAAAGTTATCTAACGAAAACAAAATTGCAAGTGAACATAAATAATTTGTCCGCCACGTCAATACCCTTGTGAATTAACACGAATACACATCCAAGTAGTAGAGGACCTAGGGGTTCTCATTCTTCGGTTCACAATAGTCACGGACAAGGAAGTAGCCTGCTATAAGCTCTATTATGTAGAAAAGCTCGACAACCCAATCTAGGCGCCTAGAATTTGTACAGCAACTTATAAAGATACTTGTTTCCGAAAATTGCTTATTCTAGAAGTTCATATAGGCCATAGAGCTCTGTTGGGTTGATATGTTTACCGCAATGGCCGGATCTCCCATTTGGTATAAGGCGGATATAATTGAACTTGTGTCTGTATTGCGAAACTACGGAAAACGGCATTTCTAGTGTAAAAACCGCGGCCAGCGATGAGATGTCAGTGAACTGTACTTTATGGCTGCTCCGTGCGATGTCATTACTAGACATACTCAAGGTTTTTAGAGTTCACTCGACCAACTAAAGAGGAATCCTTATCAATCCAGAATGCCTCCATTCTAGCTAATTTCCGTTGCCCTTACCCGCTGTTTCTCGTTTTAGCTTCTTTCGCCTAACTAGCATGTTCCTTTACATTTGTTGAAATTATACTTTCGGATATGCACTTTCTGCGCCTTCGAGTACGACAATGTTTCCCAGTATGTCTTAGTTCAGCTTCAATGCTGTTAGAGTTCAAGTTCAACTTATCCTGTTTGTATTTTCTTTCATTCCATTACCCAATCAATCAATCATATATGTAACTCTATTCGCACCTGTTTCCTCTTGTCTTCCATATCGACACCTCCGATTTCTTTTCCACTCTGGATATATGTTCTTGTTTCGCAGCATAAATAGTCAGTCCTCTGGCTCCGTTCTTAGGCATCTCTCGCGCTTTCAGGTTTCCGGTATAGAGCTTGACTTTCATATTTTTCAACAACACTCTAGATTATTAGATCGAGTGATTGACCATGATTGTTGCCTAGTCACAAAAGGGATCATAAATATGCATACGGTAAATGAAGGAATACCAGAACAATACCGCATGCGTCACGACACACCACTAGTATAAGATTGCGGCTCGCCAGTGGGGAGCGTATAGAAGCTCGCTCTGAACAGCTACCTCTTCGAGGAGTTCTACTATTAGTAGGCACGCATCTGGCTCTAGCGCCACATCGATCCTCCACCCGTGCGTTCGTGTTGTATTCGAGTAATGCCTTCACAACATTGACATCACTGCCGGAGGATACGCAGCGGAGAGGGGCTCGGGCCACACTGTCGACCGCATCCAGGCTGCACCCCCTGGGGGAAGCACCCCCAGGTCCCACGATCATCTATTGTTTCGGCGGGTGTAAGGCCTCTAAATGAAGTTTTCCCTGGCGCCAGCCTCGTGGAGGACTTTCATAGCCTCTGAGCGCTCGGTTCCACTTCGACGTGGGACGGGGGACGACTCGGGAGCTGATTCCATCTATCATGATACTTTGCAACAAGGGCTTTGGGAACGAGCACCGCCGCCACGACCTAGATCACCAGGTTTTGCCTGAGCATTCTGGTGCAGGATCAAACTTTGCCAGGCTGGATCCAAGTTCACATACTCGGGAGGGCTTGCGAATTTGCGGACTAAATCGATCAAACCCAGGTCTACTTCAATCCCGGCCATCCCTCAGGAATGGCAGTTCTAGCGGGTAGCATATCGGACAAAGTCATATTTTCCGATAGTATCATTTCATCCGTTGCACGTAATGCTAGTGTACTCTCATCTTCCAATTTCCCATTTAGCCCTATCGGCGCACTTCTTCCAAAGATAGAGATCAAGGACGTCAGACATAACGGCGCCATATCCCCTTGCTCAAGGGCCATGCTCGGTATATTCAGTAGAGGCTTTCGCCCCATTCCAGCCCCAGGGACATAGGCTATGCTCCCAGTTTCTGCGTTAGTATTTAACTAAACTCTATTTTCAGGCTACGGACCTGCATCATAAACACCAGTTTCCGGCATATAAGAACATTATCCAATTTCAGTACCAAAATGACCTCCTCGCGGCCTATTCCGGCTCCCTCTCTGGCTTGAGAGATGGAATCCGTTGTGCCCTATAGCTTATATTCATTATCACTCCTAGTCCCGAGTGATTTGACCCCAAATTCTATGATAGCTCGATTGCAATGCGAAGCACGTCCAATGCCAACTCATGAAAGTATTTTAATAAGGGATTCTTCTTCTTCCAAGAGGGCCACTAAGGCTAGGGGGGGAGGGTTGCCACAGAACGCCCAGAGTGTGGGGGCAGCGAGGAGATGGAGCTTTTCTGTATCCGCACCCTCTATACGGGCTCTTTCCTTAACCCAGCCTTCTCAATACCGTTGAGTCCAAATTTACGGCATATTTTCCCTAGATTCTCCGTTACTGCATTGCTAGTATCTTGTGTGATGGTTTGAGGGAAAGTTGAAAACAAATGGGGTTGCTTCGACGTAGCATGACCCAAGCCCCCTTCAAGACTGCTAGTCACAGGCAGCTCTAAATGCCATTTCCCTTATAATAACAAAAGGGGTTCCAATTTCAAGAGCAGTCTCAGTGCAGATTCTTCCTCAGACCCGTTGCACGGATGAGACAAACCACTATCCCAACCCCACTCGTTCTTTCGGCTGTCGTGAAGAACACTCCCAGCAATGTTCGGGTGTCTGTCAAACAACCAGCCGACAGACCCTTGCTTTCAAGGGTCGGACATTTCCCGGCTGAGCCCACCGGATTTCCCTGAGCAGAAACTAGTATATGAACACCTTGGAGATGAGCTACTTGTGATTGTTGTGAAGATAACGCAGCACTATTATTTCCGAATCTGTCTCATCGCATGTTTTATACGTCCTGCTAGGGCAGATCCCCCTGCCCCCTGGCTACCAGAGATGTGTAAGATAGATGAGGGGGCGTAGGCCTCTACTCGAGTACTCCTCGTAGAGTTCGTTTGTGGAGATCCATTGACAATTTCTCTCAGATGAGATGCTCATGAACAAGGGCTCATCCTCGTAATCTGGGGTGTTTACAAATATCAAGCACTCTACATGTGGAGTCCAGTCGGAAGATCCAGCCACACACATATTCACTAGGCAACACCTTTCTTTACTTATTGTTACAATCAATATTACTCTTACCCTCTAAAAAGAAAACGGGAAAATCTAGCAGGCGGCTGGTTCCAGGTTTTGCTGGGTTTTGTACCTCCTAGCTCCCCCCATAGCACGGGCACTAGGATCCTGTATCAATTAAGTCCCACCCAGGCCTATGTTTGCCAAGTTACACATAGGTTTGATGGGCTTAATTGTCAGAGCTCCTCCTAAGCATCAGTTGACCCACTTATAACAGATATCACAGTTTGCTCAATAGTTCCTGACAATATATCGGAGAAGCCCCCTTTGTCCGCCGCTCCATGTTCGAAGCTCTTCTGAAGAGCACAGGTGTGAGCAAATGAATACCCAAGGCATTCTCTAAACCAAGCCCAGGAACAGAAGGACTAAAGATGAGGCTAGCTGTGGGGTGGTTATGCTCCTCTTCGGTGCCTTGATCTCCCGGAGACGTAAGCCCATTGGTTAATAATGTTCGTTGATCTTCCCACAGTTTATGGGAATCAATCAGGGCGAAATCGTGTGTTAAGTTAGATAGGACCTTGCAACAGTTGTAACTGATGAAACAATAAGTGTTGTCTTGAAACCCTCCTGTCTCCTGCTCCGCCATTGCCTTTTTCATATGTGTTTCCTTAATCAACATCTAGATTCTAATTCACGGCTTTCTATGGACATCCTCATCTTGCTGCAATGGTTTCAATAGCTTGTGAAATGTGCCTAACACCTTCATGACTCTCTGAATAGTAGTCGGTTATAGTGTTCTACCCGGCAAGTAGGGTAATCTTTGTCCAACTTTACCAAAACAAAGATTAGAACCTCCAAACGACCTGCAGATCTCCAGTCGTCCTAGGAGCACCGGAAACCGAATTACTAATATCAAGACCTAAAATCGGTTTGGCAGCTACGGCAGAATGCCCGCTGTGGAGGCAGTTCGGAATATCTCCATGGTTTTGGTGTTAAAGAAAGCCCGAAGTCCAAAAGCTACTAGCATCTATCGTTGGCTTTAGCCCTACTATCCCTCTATAATAAACAAGAATTTCTGCAACACTGCGACAGCCTTGATCTCCGATTTTAGGGCAATGTATCGTCTAAGCTCATGATTTTCAATGATTTGTGGCTCTGATCATTTCCTCCGCAGGTTTATAATGTGCCTCAGCGGCAAGCTCAAAATGGGGTGCCCAACTTAGACCAGTCACCACAACTCCCCATAGCTTTCAATCATCTTCCACTTTAGGTCACATAACACAAATAAAAATCGGTCGCCTTTCTGAGACCATGAACCAACCACTCTCCCTCCTTCTCCGGCATCACAAGCTACAAATCTTCAATGAGACGCAACACTCAAACTCGATCAGCCTGAGAGAAGTTTGCTGGCAGAATTTAGGGTTTCCGATGGCCGAACGGCATTTGCTAGTATCTCTCGCCTCGCGAATCTTTTTCGCAGTCGGCGAAAAGAATGAGATCCTAGCACGATAGAGTGATATCCCATCGTGCCTCAGGCCAGGGCTTGTGCTGTAACATACCAGTATCAGGCAACACTAAGCACGTTCAAATCAGACATCTCGTTTGCCGCGACTTCTTATTCTTCATGAGTAATTGACATGTTTGGGAAACTTTCCCCAATCGCCGGTTAGAAGGAACTTCTATCGCTTTCAAATAGGACTGCCAAGGGAAAGTAGACTAACGCATAAACTTCAGACTGCTGGCGGAAGGAACTGACAAATCACCATAAGAATTGTGATAACTTATATCACAAAGATTACCAATACTGCACTCGAAGGCTCTATCCAATCATAATACACTTCACTTACGCCGCCCCAGCAAGGACGCAGGCTTGGACCAAGAGACTGCCTAGGCATGCGCTAACATCTCAACCTGAGAAATCTTATGTTTCACCGCCTGTAACACAAAATACAAGAGAGTGAGTGATCCACCATGATTGCACACAATGGGCCATACCAGCACCTACAACATTGAGCAAGCCTTTACAACCGTAATTCCCTGATGCTGGGACTCCCCGCAGGCTACTCGGCTTTCACCCACGCTGTAATACCCCTCAGGACCACACTTACAGAGTATGGCTTTGGACATAACGGAAATTAAGCCAGGGATGAGGGTCCACACCAGTTGAATCATTTGCGACTCTTCAATATCGTGGCCAGGCCACTAAGCCCCTGCTATTCCACATTCACACACCAAGATAATTGACCTTCAGCCATTATACAACACTATTAACTCGCTTAAATACTACCATTGACCGTATTTCGCATTTCTAGCGTATTCCAGAACGCCCCTTGAACTCAGTGTAGTACTGCACAGTAACGCGGCTGGAGGGGAATGAAAGAAAGTTAAGTATCGCACAGGACAGTGAAGTACTTTGCCCTGATATGTTAATCGAGTGTCGAATGCCAAGCCGCCAATGACAGTTGCTAGAGCAACATGTCACGTGAATAAGATAGGTTGCGATATGATAGGTTGATTCAAGCTCCAGCTGTCCAACACAACCCTACAACACCAAAACCCAACACACCCGAAAAGCATCCACGGTATGTGCCTTGCAACGTGTAATGTTTGTTCCTAGACAACTCCAGAAGAAAGCTTTACGCCAACAGCCGAAGGAATTTACACCTCTCGCCCCGCCTGAGAAATCTACCAAAGATGGTCATATCGATCCAACTTTGGCGAAGGAGATGGTGATGACCCTTGAGATCTTATTTTCGGATTATGGGATTGAAAATGGTCCCCCTGAATGGTTTTCCGCAAGGATGCGATCCGTGGAAGGGGAGGGTGATTGTAAGAAAATTGGCTCAACACTGACTGCTTTCTGCTAATTATATGAGCGTTAGTCATCCATCTATCTGCGCTGTTGGACTGTCCGCGGTTGGCTGAGGTGAAGCCAAAGCCATCGCAAGTGACCTTCCAAAAGGTTCTCACTCAATATCCTTCGGACTTTTTACAAGTAGGTTTGATTCAAAAGCCATCTGTCTTATCAACGCAACTAACTTTAGCCACAGTTGAGCAAAGACAAATACTATATTCGGCGGCGACATGAATACCTGCCTTCCCCAAAATCTCCCGCGGGCCGCCAAAAGGATTCGGAAGATTCTACAATTTACATTGTGGGCCCTTCCTCGTGACCACTTGGCCATTGACGCATATGCTGATTTTACCTCCTCCCCTCGTCAAGGAGCCTCACGTTACAGGCATAACTCTAAACCCTGGAAGGGTAGCCAGGATGCTATCCCAATCAGCGATGCCGAGAAAATACCTGCCGGTGCAGTTTGTCGAAGCTGGTGATACTGCATGGGCATTCGTGATACTGTCCACCGCAGTGTCGCACGAAGACGCAGAGAAACAGGAATTGTGGCCAAAAGACTGGATAATCATGACAAAGTGAGTTCACAACTATCAAATACCTCATGCAAAAAATAGCTAACTTGAACAAGGCATGAATGGAGAAGGAGGGACGAGGAGTACCAACAGCTGCGGAGGAGGCGGCCAACCTTTCCCACGCGCATTAGGGCACCAAAACGCCACGACAGGACACCTGGTTCGTCGGCTCAACAAATGTGGCCTGATCGACCGATTACCTCAACCGTCCCTGCAGATCCAGCCTCACCCCGGGAAGACGATCAGAAAATGAAGGCCGATTATGAATTGGGGCTAATTGTCTACCTAACTAACATACACCCGCTGACAACCAAAGAAACTATTACCTCTTTTATCACCCGGCAGGTGGATCGATACAACAGAAAAAAGAGCTCATCTAAAATTAAGGGCAATTCCACTGCAATGCACGAAGATGGCCCCCCAATAAATATCAATTATGTCGATTACCAGAAAGGATTGACGACTGCGCACTTGCGACTGCGCAAAGTGCAGGACTCGGAGTTGGTGATCTCTGCACTGAAAAAGCGGAAACGTAGAATGCAGGATGGCAACGACGGAAAAGGAAAGAAAGTTGTAAACTATAGCGGCAGAGAGGATTGGGTTAAGGCTACTGGTGTAAAGGGGGACGAAGAGAGAATTTACTGGGAAAAGGTGCTTGCTGCTAAATGGAAAGGGAAAGGAAAAAACAAACGAAAAGGACCGTCACAGCCTATCACTTTGGACGTTCGTCTGCCCTACGAGCAAGAGCATACTGATGCTGGAGAGTCTTCCAAAAAAATCAAAATTTCAGACTAAATCTTTATAATGAAACCAAAATTCAATTCCTTTCCTCGAGAACACTATTCATGTTATATATAGCACAGAGCAATTCACACATCGACCCGGCCCAACATGATGAAAACAATTCTCCCAACAAAAACACCTTTCGAGTTTATTTGTTGCCAGTAGCAGAGCCGAGGGTGTCCTTCACACCCTGGGTGGCCGAACCGACGGTGTCAGTGACAGATTGAGCTAGGCCCTTGGAGTGGCTTGAGGTAGTGTCAGAGCCAGAGCGCACGGTGTCGCCGACCTTCTGGGTAGCTGACTTCTGCGAACTATATGGAAATAAGTCGTCAGTGAATGCTAGAGAGTGGATTCCATGATCAGACTTACTCGGGCTGAACGGCGCCAGCAGCGCTGTCGTAAACACCTGAAGCGGTGTCTCCCACCCTCTGAGTGGCTGGCTTCTGGGACTCTGGGGTTACCTTATCGGTGGCCTGGTCGGCGAAAGACCTTCTTCCTAAACAGATATTAGAAACCAGCGAACTGGTGGTTTCAGAGGACTATGGAGTGTACTGACCCATATCAGACATGACGATTGATGATTGTTTGTTTTGAAAAGTTAAAGCTTGAAAGATTTGGGACGGTTCGAATGCTTGAGTGTGCTGATGATGGTGGTGGTGGAAATGTCTGGCGATTGGGGGGGTTCAGGACCCATCTTATAAACCTTTTTCGTTCCTACAGAATCTTCGTTTTTGGGAGTTTTGGTCTACTCGAGCACTGCACAGTATTGGTGTAAAGGCATCGATGTCAGTATGTCGTCACAGCACCACGAGGTGGTTGTCCTCGCCGTGATGCCAGAGTGATAGACAGGAAAACGGTTTGAAAAACAGGCAGAGTGGCGGAAGTGACATATTTGGTTGGTCCCAGCCGCGTAGGAGCCACCCCGGCTGGGCAGCCCGGACGAAGCACGGGCGTGTTGCGGGTGCCCGCATTTTATCACATGTCTGGAAGCCTCCGGAGAGTTCCCAAGGGAGAAGAGGGAAATGGAAATGCTGTTTTCCCCCATCCCCTTGAAGATGCCCCAATGTTTGCTGTGTGACGTCAACTCTGTTAGCCTTTTAAGCATTAAAGTATGATGCCCCACGACGATCGCCCACCTTATCCAGCGGCGGAGCCGCATTCAAAGAGCTCAAGATCTGACGTCACACATTGCCGCCAGCACGACCTCTTGGACGCGGGTACTGTACTTGTATCCTACTGTAACTGCCAAAGAGTTCCAGGTTTTTTTTTTCTTCTTGCCAGGGAGAAAGGTTCCAAATCTTGGTAACGAGGACTTAGGGCTTCGGGTTTCTAAGATCCCTCCAAAGAAAAGAAGAGGACGAGCAAAGTGGGCGCAAGCAAGGAAGAAGATGGCTTTTTTTTGTTTTTTGTATTTTTTTATTTTTTTTCGTTGACACAAGATTACTCAAGCACTAACCGAGCGCCAAGTTAGTAAATTACCGTACCGACCACCGGTTCATAGCACAAATCGTACTATATTGTGCGCACAGCACAAGTACACAACGATACGGCGCAGTAACCGTACCGGTACCGCTAACGGTAATCATAATACAAGTACCCACCGTATCATATCACACCCCGGATGCTTTTTGCGGGGAACGCCATATCTTATCCGACGGTTGGAATTAAACAAAGCAAAGCAAGTAGTTAAAAAAGTAAAAATAAAAATAAAAGTTAATAAAAATCCAACGGTTAGTACCGGTAGGCTACAGTCCGAGTATCATACCGGTAAGGGTAGGGCAGGGTTATGTACGCTATCAACTCACATCCCAGAAAGCAAAAGAACGAACCCCACCCACCTTACCCAAGAAATGGGAGCCAAATTGCTTTTTTCAATACGGGAAGGGGGGGGGGGGGCAGTCAAATAATGAATGAAAACAATGTCGGTTCAATATCTACGAGACAGATGGAGCTGAGAAACGGTGGGACCTTTAACTTATTTATTGATTCGTTTTTTTTTTCTTTTCCAACAATGATACGCGGAGAGAGAGAGAGAGAGAGAGAGGCTGGATGGGAAAAAAAACAAAAGTGCAAAGTGGTTTTGTGCAAAGTGGGTTTTTAGCGCCTCCCGGGTTCCCGAACTCTATTTAGGTTTGGGCGTGGCGGTGGGGAAAGGAATCAAAAAAGCCACACAGGGACCGTGCTCTCCCATTTGATCTGACCTTTTAAGTTCTATTAACCTTTCGATACATAACCCCTCTTTCTTTTCTTTCCTGGTTTCGAGCCCATTTTTTTCCCCACATTTCTTTTTTTGTCTTTTTTTTGTTTTTGTTTTTGTTTTTTGTTTCTTTTTTGCAAGACGAGTTTGGGATTATTGTAAATTTATTTATCACAACAAACAATATTATTATTATTATCATTACTTGTATCATACCGAGTTCCTGGGGAGGTTTCTCTTTATTTATTGCTACCTAACCCCGCCACACCATTTGTAGATGTTTTGGTGACGGAACGGGGATTATCCTTCTGGCCAAACTTACTTGTACTACCGTACCCTTTGACCTGTAATCGTTGCAAGGATTATCGTAGGAAAACATTAACTGGAACGGACAGGGGTATATATTTCGCCGGTTAACCTTAAATAACTGCGTAAACTTTTTCTTGTCATCCATCATAACGAACTAGCAACTATTTGTTACTCGCGACCTCTTGCAGTAGGAACAAGCGGGGAGCAATTTAGTTTCCTTTACAGTTTATTTATTTATTCTGGCTTTTCTTGGTATGATATGATATGATAACTGGTTAGAACTCCTTAGTAAGTTAAAACTTCTATTACCCTAGTCTAGCTAGCTAGCTAGCCCCACCAACCCCCCTTCAAAGGGAATTCAACAATCGCCACCACCACATTGCCCAGACATCATGGAGTTGTGGATGATTTCCCAGCCACTTGGAAATCAACAACCCTCCAGGCAAACCACACACACACCACCCCCTCCCTCCCTCCCTCCTCTTCCCCAACTCTTTTTTGACAAACAACATCACATGTTATTATTTTATTTTATTATACTTTGCCTCCGCGTAATAACCCTAACCCGTGCGAGGAGGAGGAGGAGTGGCAATTTTATTAGTCTGCAGAAGCGGGCTTGGTTCCGGAGAGGTGGTTCTTGTTTAAACTTCGCCTCAACCTTAAGATGGATGGATGGATTTGGGGGCGTTGGTATTTGCATTGTGATGCAGGAGAAGAAGAAAAAGACAAAAAAATGTGTTAGCTGAGTAATGTGAGATACATGGCTTAAAGTAGTTATGGTTCATTTGCTTTATACTACATTAGGACTAGTACCCCTGACTCTGGGGTGGCGAAAGTTGATTTCTATGGAAGGGGGGGGGGAGGGGGACCGGAACCATACACATGACAGTTTAAAATTTGAACCAACTTTTTTTCCTTTTAAACCCCCCGGCATCTCCATAAAGATCCGAGATGTTTATATATATACCGTATATATATATTTCCCCCTTTCCTATAAACATGTATGGAAAGAGATCGTCCACCCTGTCGCCCAATAAGAGCTATAACCCCTAGAGGAAGAGGAGGAAGAGGAGGAGGAGTGGTATGTATCGGTTGTTCGAGGATCCTTTCAAAGATTGGAAGTCGAGCAACACTTTTTCTTGGCAAAAAGTAAAAATAAAAGAATGCTCCGGCAATGGATGTTCCTCACAATACTGTAGCGAACGGGGGGTGAAACCTGTTCCGTATCGCCGAAATGATTTGCGAAGAAAGAAAAAAACCTAGCAATCCCGAGATACCGGTATATAACGAACTGGGGAGTATGAGAGGTGAGTACAGTACTTGTACCAGGTATGGTGGACGTAAACTTCCTGCCCCCCCCCTCCCCGAGTGGAGTGGAGTGGAGTGGAGTGAAAAAGCGCGCGCACACCTACCTAATAAAGTGTTACGAGCCAGGCCAATATACACTAAAGCGCGTTTCTGGGATTGCTTTTCCAGGTAACAGTACTGCACTGTAGGGTCAAGTATTTTTAAACCCTTGCGCGAGAAGAAAGAAGGTCTGTGGAGAGCTCTTTTTCCGAGCCTAGGCCTTTGGCTGGAGATACGTGGGGGGCTTCCCAGCAACACAAATGGGGACGAGTGATATCGAGTGATAGATGCATATCATATAGCTCATGGGGCTTCTGTAGTACGGGGAACGCCGAATTCTCTCGCTCTCAACAGTTTTGTTGGAATCCAACTGCTTCTAACAAAAAGCAAATGAATTAACCACATGCAATATCAAATAGGGGTGGAAGTAATGGATATTTTACATTACATACGTATCCATATTTCACTTTTTTTTTCCCCTCTTTCCACACACCGCTTCATCGTTCGTCGTCGTCGTCGTCGCTTTCTTTCTTTCTTTTTTCTTCTTCTTCTTCTTCTTCTTCTCCTTCCCCTCTCGCTTTCGCGACGCTCTGGGGAATTGAATGTTTTTTTTTCTTTCGATTTTTCTTTTCTTTTCAACCCCCTAGTCCTTTCTCGTATAAGTTTTGATTAGCAATTCCTAAAACTAATTACTGGGGGGGTCTGTTTCCTTTTACTTGTGGATTATTTGAGCCCCTGAAATGGAATGGTTTGAAAATCTCCAAGGAGGAGACTTTTGGGGGGAATCGAACCAAGCGCACGCTTGAATTTCGTCCTTGTTGATAGTGCTGGTAAGCCACCTTTGACCGCCACGACACTGTGTGGGATAGGGAAAAGCATGGATTGCTTGGACGATAGTCTGGCCACCCTTTCCTTTCCTTTTTTTTCAAACTGCACGTCCAGCTAGCTTCACTTGGCCCTTAATTGCATGACCATCTGTCAAACAACTAGGGCAGAGGGTTTTGGTCCACTTTCTTTTCGCTCGCGCATCAATGTCCATCGGGGAAAGTAATCCCCGATAGGTGCGGGAATACCTCGAACGTGGGAGGGCGGGTTTGGGGGGGGGGGGGGGTGAGTGAGAGGACGAGAGAATGGTTGAAATTCTAATATTCCGCAAATCTTTGCAGGTTTCGGGAAAAGGAAAAAAAAAGTGGATTTCTTGGGGGTGCGATCTTCGGTTCCGGCTGCGCTGCGAGACGATGCCGGTAAATACTTTGAGGGTTCACGGTTTACGCCGGCAATTGTATTCCACAGTCTTACTCCAGTCTTAGAAAGTAATTGTTAAGCAGAAAGGAGTCCTTTATCTCGACGGTTGCTTGCACAGAAAAGGGCGTAGCAGGATTAAGGATACCGGTGGAATATAGAGGGGCAAAAGGAAGTTGAACGAGAGTACCGTAGGAAGAGGTGGAGGGGGAGAGGAAGATAAAAACCGTGCCTTAACTTAGGCCAGATGCATGTCGTCCTCGCATCATTTATCACACCACCCCTCCAGTTCTGGGAAAATTGAACCCATTTTCCCCGTATGATAGGGGAAAGGACTGGTTGTTCGTTTGCTCGATAGGCTCGGAAGGGCACTTCAAATAGAGAATAGGAGAGGCGTGGGGTTTTCAATTGGTGGGATTTTTTATCTGTCTTACTTTATATTCTGATCTGCTGTATCACCATGGAGAAAAATAAAGGAACCAAACCATTCGGATCTCTCCGTGGGGGATGCTGAAAAACCAAACAAAAAGTCGTGTAATAATCCACTGAAAAATGTAAAACAGAATTCAAAATTGCTCGAGAACTCAATGACGAAATACCCTTGGACGGTGGTATGTCGAGGGCGAGATGTTAACTTTTGAAGGTTTGCACACATCAGCTGTATTGAAAAGGTGATTTTGAGCTGCCCGCCCCATGTTATTATTATTATTATTATTATTATTATTATTATTATTATTATTATTATTATTATTATTATTTTTAAACCCTGACTCCCGACGGTTGAAGCATTCATCAGGTGGCGCTACTACTACTCGAGTACTGTACTGTAATGCCGAAGTCTTACAGACATCGATTGTTTCTCGGCGATATCTCTGCCGGGAGTGGATGAGGAGGAAAAACAACCTTAGACTCAACTCTGAGGCTTTTCTCCTCGAGTCACGGCACCGGACGGGGACCACACCCTATCTGAGTAATCTTTTAGCATATATTCTCCACTGCCATATGTTTATCTCCGGCCCAAAATGATATCTGTCGAAAGGTATTTATATTCTGATGGCTGGGCAAATCTCCCGGGAAAGCTCAAGGGCCACCCACAGGCCACGAGGACAGATCTTTTCGACACTAGCACGGTATATATCTGATCAATTATCTTCGAGTAGCGAGTTGCGTATGCTCAAAAGGTGAGACTTGACGCGGACGATGCGTGTTTTGAGAAAGTTGGACTTGAGTTCTGTTTGGAAACGTCTGTGTTTAAGATGGTGATCTACAGCAGTAGCGTTCCAGAGTTTGAGGCTTTATTCCTGTTGGAGCCTTTTAAACACCGTACTTGTATAAGCCTTGTTTTAGTATCGCGTCCGAATTGAACTGTCTAGTGCTCAATCGCTCGGTCTTTTTTTCTTTTCAAGCCCCCTCCTTCGAAAGGCTGCGGGCAGGCGTCATTTGCAGAGTTGATAGTTCTTTTTTCGGTGAGGCGATAGTGTCGGATGTTCGTTGGTTCGCAAGGTATTAGAAAGGGGTTTTTTTGGGGCCATTCGATTATTGGTCGAGGTCTCGATCTGCTTCAATTATTTACTTTTTGTTGAATTTTTTCTCTCTCTTTCCCCCTCTGCCTCTCTCTTTCCTATTATTGCCCTTTTGTTTTACTTTTTTTTCCCTTCTTCCCCTGTCATATTTTCTTTTTCCCTTCTCGCTTCAGTCCCGCTAAGAAAAGCAGCCTCTTATGGACTAAGGGATTGTGAGACTGCATCCGCCACACCATTGACATGGTGAGGAACCCCGCCAACCGATTCATCGGAATTCGCTTTGGCATGTTTGAGGGGGAAAAACAAGTGAAGGTGGGTGCAGAATGGTAGGTTGTGGTGGGCTTGGAAGGATAGGCAGCACAAAAAGTTAGATGCCCTGACAGTTTTCCATAGAGGCTCCACCTGTCGTTGGTGGCTAGACAGTAACCAGGAACAAAAAAACACCTAAAATGATAGGTGTCGCATGTGCGTATATACAGATATCAATGCTTGATGGTGAATTGAGTGAGAACATACGGCAGACATACATACACATACATGTACATGCGTTCATACACACATACATACATTACATGAGAATGTACTCGCACTCGACCAGAACCCATGGATAGACTGGCGGGGCGGGGGGGGGTTCGAAGAGAAGGAAGGGGGTTAGGGGCCAACCATACGGGAACAACGAGAGTCAAGTGCAAGTATGCCACACCACTTGAAGGGACCAGACTGCCGGAGTCATCAGGCAGTCCTCATGATAGATACCATGAACATGAACGATGGAGTGGGATGAGCAAGGTAACCACCACCACCACCTTCTTTTCCCCCCCCGTTCGATAACCACCATTACCACCACCACCACCACCACCCCCCCTAATTTGCCCAGCCTACAGAGCAAAATTGCCGTGAAACTGCTTGGCTGCAGCCGCGGGGCACCATACCCATTTCCTGGTTCCCATTGGCTACAATGGGCAGGTATTCGCCATCCAAGCAATGTTGCCCTCGCACAGCCGTCCTACTTACGGAATAGTGCCTGCAGCGAGAACATCGTTGGTCTTCGCGATGCGTCTCTGTTGGCCTTGGACATGTTATGTACTGTATTGCTGTCTATTATTAACTTAACTTAATTTTTATTTATTTTTATCGGATTGTATGGGGGTACCGTATGTTGACTGAATTTATTTATTGATTTATTTATTGATTTATTTTATGATATTCTCCCCTTTTCCCTTTTGCGCGATTGTATTGAAACAAGTATGAATCAGGAGACTAAGTAAATTGCCCGTCCGCACGGAGGTCGCAGTCTCGAGAGAAAACAATATCTGCTGTTGATGCTGTACAAGTATCTGTATCTGCAGGAAATAGGAGGGGCAAGGCGAATGTGTTGGTGTTAACTTGTGAGAGATGATGATGGGGGAAAGATGAGGAGGGGCAAGAGGAAGAAGGAGAAATGAGGTGAAGGTGTATCACTGTGCTCTAATTGAGGTGAATAAAGGGTAGCCAAGTATGTAGAGTATAGTGCTTGAAGCATATAAGCTGTTAGATAGTGAACTGCGACGAGCTGGTGGTAATGAACAGCGAAGATCGCAAGGTACCGGAAGCATACTACCGAGTAGGGCTCAACAGGCAGCCAGCCAGATACCGAGGCACATGACAGATGATCACAGATGTATCTAGGGACAGAGAGACAGCAGAGAAAGTACCGGCAAGAGAGAGGAAGAAGCAGAAGAAGAAAAAAGACAATGGCCAAGTTGGCAAAAAAGCTCAGGCACCGAAACAGAAACGTAACAGAGAAAGGAGCAAAGGCACCGAGCGTCAATTGATCACAATTGGTGATAGAGCAAGCTTGCCCTGGATAGTGTAGCTCAATCTGCAGCCTACACTCTTCAACGATTTGGGCCCTCCTTATTATTTTTTCCTGACTGTCAGAAGCAATATTTCTCGTCTAGGCTTCCCCACTCTAGATTTCCGAATGAGAAATTGATGTCTTTTCTTCAGTGGCCGAGGGGGGTTTCTCCCTGGCTTTCTTCTTTTTCCCTCTGTCTTTCCCCCCTACCCTGTTCCATGGTTATTGACCATCACCGTAGCCCCTCTCTTCTTGGATTTGCCGGTGGATCTAGTCGGTAGACCAGTTGCTTGGGAACTCTTTCCTTCACTTTCTCTTCCCTTTATCTCATCCTTTTTCTCTTAGTCCAGGGGGTGTGCCTGTGTGCGTGTGAGGAGAAAGGAAAAAAAAAAAAAAAGAGTCGAGCACTACAGTCATCCTCCAGGCCTAGTCCTTTTAGAGTTACTGCGTGTAGGTGCACAAAGTCTAATGGTTGAAGTTTCACTACTACTGAAAAAAGACTGCACTGCGAAGACCGCGACTGTTTCCTCAACCAAAACCAACCACGCTTTTCCCCCAACGTCCACCACACTCTTTTTAACACCATTCCTCCGAAGTAGGTAGTGCTACTCTGCGATCTCTAAGTAGCAAGAGCCGAGTATTCAGTCAAGGAATACTCGTCCGGCCCACGGGGAATTTGTTATCAGATAGCCGCATCTCCTGTTGCACGCACCACCACTCAAAGTCTTAAAAGTAGCTGGGGCGCTGCGGGCAGCACGAACTCTTGCACCCAGCCAGACAGAGGTGAGATCTCTCTACTCGAGTAGCTACTACCACGAAAAAGGAGATCGGGACTCACCCC
>Ga0307517_10003117_pt1 | contig 26125 bp, 18 predicted proteins | sample 23_EM_MG_FD_194515 | JGI IMG/M metagenome (GOLD analysis project Ga0307517, IMG submission 194515) | Populus trichocarpa ectomycorrhiza microbial communities from riparian zone in the Pacific Northwest, United States - 23_EM | ecosystem: Host-associated > Plants > Roots > Unclassified | place... | reverse complement strand
TCCAAGAAGTGCAAGAATGGTACTGAAGAATGACAATGCCATGACAAAAAATTGTTCTCCTTGCAAAGTTGATGCTCAAAGGCAACGTCATTTTTGTTGCTAAGGCTGAAGGGTTTTCCTTCGCTACAAACCTTGAGTTGGGCCACTTCATGATAGCCCATGATTCAACTGCACCAAATACAAGCCGAAAGAATTGAATAATGAGCTAAACAAATTTGACCCAATATATATATATGTATATATTCCCCCCTACCCCCCGCCGCCCAAAACATGAGATGAAAACAACAAGGCAGACACGGGTCAAAGCCAATCAACCAAGGGTGGCTTGTGAAATCCAGATATCATGTTTCCTGATGCATTGTTTCAATATGAATATACTTTTTGATTAATCAGTTGGTTTTATTTGTATAAAATATATTTATTATTAATAAATGTTTTTCATTTTTATAATTTATTAATAAATTTAGAGTAAAGATAAAATACATGAGATAAAAATATTTTGCAAAAGAAATTATAAGGTTGTTATAATTATGAGATTCTTATTGCATCAAAGCATTGTTTTTAAATGTTCTTCGTATTTTAAGAACATACATTAATTAGAGTTATTGAGACTGAAATATATTATGTTCTTTCATTTATTAAAGCAAAAGGTTATTCTTATAAGTTGAGGTATGAATGATACATGAAACTAACATGAAGGTGTTTTGTAGGTGTTTGTCAGATGACATGTACACTGAACTGACCCGCACAGAAATTTCATATAGAGAGATTACTTTTATCTATGGAAAGACTCACGTGATAGTTGTGTAAGTGATCTTTAGATTTGAAATCACTAAGTTATCTTATATATAAAATGTTATGCTTTAATTCTGACCACACGTTGTCCTAATCAAGGGCAACAAACAAGTAAATATTGTGTATAACATAAATTATATGAATGCATTTGAGTAGTTAAAAGTAAAGATTCATCACCCTAGGTAAATTAGAAAAAAAATATTACATTTGTTCTCAAATAATATTGATTGTAAAATCTTTGGCCAAGATGAAACGAGACTTGAAAAGAGTTATCGGGACATTCTTGATGAATGAATAATAATTACATCGAGAAACTAGTCACTAAAAGGCTAAATCAAATCACTTATGACTTTCCTAATATGTGAGGGATTATGACATGTTGCTAGACATTGTACTTGATCTTTAAATATAAATCAATCAATTATTGAATTGATAATAAATTAAATTGTTTAATTTATTTAATCCTATTTTATTTAGGATTATGATTTATATTTGGGTCAACTTATTAAGAAATCTAATGGGTCACACACATAAGAACCATTGGTCAGAACTAAAATGAGATGATTAATCAAGTGTAACTTGATTGTAAATACATATAAAAGGAGGCATTTGCCATACATTTCGGCATCTTAGTTTTCATATCAAGATCTTTATCTTACTTTCTTTTTTTGTATTTTTGTAATGCTCAAATTTTATTTTATGTTATATTCTCATTAATCTCTTGTTTATGCTTATCATTTTCTTTAGTATACCTAGTTAATTTATATCATAGCCATGTTCTTATCTTGTTTATTTATGTTTTTCTTCTTCATTATGTTTAGTTAAGTTTATTTTCTCCAATGTGAAAATGTTACAGTAATGGCGTAAGAATAAGTATAGTACAAACTCAACATGAACTTTAATGTTTATATTCAAGAAAGTTGCTATTAACATGTTTTATAATTGTTATCTTACCCATTCTTAATACCCTATTTGTTAAGTGCTGAGTCTAGATTTATGGTGTACAACCCTTGGCTCAACAAATACTTGATTTTTTCGTAGCCTATTTATGGATAACTGACACCTGTGCTATTAAAGAAACTCAATTTGTTATTGATACAAGTTAGTGCCATGAATACTTGACAATATTTACAAGTATTGACGTTACTTAAATAATATTATTAACATGATCATCTTAATAACTTAAAATGAGCCATCAATGATAAATTATCCGATTGGAACCTCTTTTATGTGTGGTTTCTAGTTGAGTAATAAAAAGAGTTTGGACTATACTTATTTTAAATACCATTAGTGGATTCTCTAATCCTGACAATTGTTTTATCTTTGTTTAATCTTTACATTAATATCACATCTCAAAATTCTCTTTAACTCTGTTTTTTTTATTATCTATGGTTTTGTATCCTTAACCTCCTTATGGATTGACATCACTCTTGCCGGGTTATTTATTACTTTGACACTCCTACACTTGGAAGAAGACATCAATCATTTTATCATGTCAATTTTTGGGCGCCGTTGCTAGGGAGTTAAGTTACTGTACAAACTATAATTTTTTTTTTATATCTTTTTTTTTATCTAATTTTTTTTTCTACACTTTATGAGAGTTTGGTCATGCATATTAAGTGGTAGACTTTCTAAGAAATCTTCATCTTCTTTAAAAAACATGGCTGAAAAAGATAACCAGTCACTTTATAATGATAATAATTGTCTTAGAACACTTAGAGGCCACATGAATCCAATAAGAATAAATGCACCATCATGTATAGTTTCCCCTCATGATACATCCCACTTCAATTTTAAACCAAGTATTATTTAACTTTTACCAACTTTTCATGGTTTAGATCTATAAAATCTATAATTGCATTTGAGAGAATGTGAAGAGGTTTGTAACACGTATAATGACTTAAATTGCAGTTTGAACACTATCAAATTAAACCTTTTTTTTTCTTAAAAGATAAAGGTAAAACATGGCTACAAATTTTAGGTCAAGATTTATTTGTACTTGAGATGAAATGCAACAATAGTTTTTAAAGAAGTTTTTTTCTTCTAATCGAACAAACTCTTTCAAAAGATAAATCACCACCTTCACTCAAAAATCAAGAAAAACATTTTACCAGTGTTGGGATAGGTATAAAGATTTGTTTAATACATATCCTCACCATGATTTTGAAATATGGAGATTAGTTTCACACTTCTATAAAGTTTTAACACCTAAAGATAGCAAATGGTAGAATTGATGTGCAATTTAACTTTTGAAGATAAAGATCTTGATGAAGAAATTGAGTACTTAAACTTGTTAGCTGAAAATGCTCAAATTTGGGACACTATAGGCACTTATGAGGCACCGAGTAAAACTCAGCCTCATATATCTAGTGGAGGCATGTGCAATTTTAGGGAAGATCATGGCCTTCAAGCTAAATTTACATCTTTAGCTAGTTGAAATACGTATGATAGTAAGTCATGTGATTGCTGAATGTAAATGTGCTAATTTATGACCATGTGATGTATCAGGTGGTACGACTAGGATCGAACCTTCGACCAGATGAAGACACCCCGCATGAGGAACAGGTAGGTGGTTTCCACCTTCTTCTCACATAACATTAAATTCTGAAATGTTTTCATTACGAATGATATAATATTGTGTTATAATAAATACCAAGCCCTCTATGAATTGATTGTTTGTGTTTGATGATTAGTATCGGCTAATAACATCCTAAATGGATGGCCGAGATGCTTTGATGATTAGTTTCGAGTAATGGCATCCTAAGTGGATGGCCAAAATGAATTAATGATTGACTTCGGCTAATGGCATGTAAACGGATGGCCAATTATGTGTAATGATTAGCTTTGGCTAATGACATCTGAGATGGATGACCGGTTGTGTTCGATGAGTAGCTTCGGCCAGTAGCCTTTAAGATGGATGGTCAGTTATGTTTGAAGGTTAGTTTTGGCTAATGATATTCGTATTGGATGGTCATATTTGAAAGTTATAATTTAGTTTCAGAAATTGATGTGTTCATGCATACCGAGTTGTGTATATATCAAGTATATGAAATAAATATGATTATTACATTATAAACAAAAAGTAATGATAATGTTTCCTTATAACTATTTATTTTCTTATCATAAATTATTCGTAATTCTTATAAATATTTGTACTACAGTAGGGATGTCACACCAATGAGATGCCTAGGAATCCCATTTCATGGGACCATACTTTTGCAAATAACCAAGTAGTCGCATGCTAGATTACGATGTATTTTATATGAACAAAAGTATTAAATGTATAAACTATCATTCAAAACTTTTGTTTAAACTTATAATGATAGTATTATTAGAATAAGAATGCAAACTTATGAATATGTACATATAATATAATGTAGACTTGTGAATATATAAATATTATGTTATGAGTACGTGTAATAACCACTCTATATGAATTGTTGATTTACATTACTCTACGTGGATTGTGCCTTGTTAATGAGTAAGGCCTATTTATCAAATTCTGGAATGATATTGTGATGAACATCGAGAACCTAACAAAAGGGTGCAACAAATGACCCAAATAGATTAAATTCATCTGTACATAACCCAAGACATACGTTTTATGATTCCGTTGAAAATTGAGGATGCACCCTATTAAACTGCTTCCAAACTTTATTATGACTCTAATATTCAATGCATCTTGTGAATGATGTTATGTCATAGCATTCTTTAAAGACATGAATAACCTTTGTAGCCTAGGAATGTTTAGGAAGCATCTTATTTTTCTATATGCGATAAGAGTCCTTCCCCTATCAGTTTTGGGTTTATACCGAGCATGCCCACATGTTTCGCACTTGTTAAAACCTGTATTTTCATAGTAGTACAACATGCAAAACTTTGGACACATGTAAATTTTTTGGTACTTAGTCCAAATTGTTTCATCATGAATTTAGAAGCACAAAAGTTCTTTTTTAGCCTATTCTTTTCAGGTAAAATGTTTCTCACCCATTAGACATGTTGTTATCCACTTTTGACCGTAAAAAAATCAAGAAAAGAAAAGGAAAAAAATAAGAAAAGAAATCCAAAATACAAGAGTATATACATGAAGAAAGCTTAGAAGATTGCCCATGTTTGTGGTGAATGATCAAAGTAACAAGTGGAAAAGTTGGAGAACCAAAACATATAATTTTGGCAAAATTAACAACCCAATTTTGATTGAAAAAAGGTCTCATTGGTGAAAATATTTTTATTTGGGGTAAAGAAATACAAATTTGGAGAGGTAAGGACTCAATGAGAATTTTGGAAGACTTAATTAATTTTATTGAGGACTTAATTGTAAGAGAAATTGATTTTTGAAGTCAATTTAGGCTTTAATTGAAAGAAATTAAAATCTGGCCGTCGAATTGCAATTTTAAAAAGTTAATTTGATCAAACAATAGGCTTAATTGCATAAATATTAAAGTTTGATAGGCAATTAGGGACTTCATTGAAGAAATCCAAAACCAAAGATCAAACTGAAAACGTGCGTGATTGTAGGAGGGTTGAAATTGACCAAATCAAGGGCCAAATTAAAGAAAATTTAATGTTTGATGGTCAATTAAAGGTCCAAGTGCACAAATTAAAAACCAAGAACCAAGATAAAAATGGAGCTGAACTTTGGGGCTAATGATTGAGTTTGACAGGGGTGAAATTGGATGAAATTAAGAGTTTGTGAGACTATTATAGTGTAATTATAATCAATTGGAAGAACAGGGACTAAAGTGAAATTTGTCAAATCCCAAATTAAAAACCCTAATTTCTAAGGTTTAGCCTAAACAACGTGTCATTCAACCACTGTTTAGCTTTTTCTTTTGCAATTTTGGTTGTTGAGTAGGTATTTTCAGGCGAATGAATGTGGTATTTGCGACTACCTCTAGGACTATAACTATCACCATTCAATTGAAAAGCACCCTCTCTACAAAGATCAACTACTCTCATTAAACATTTACATCCTATTTTCTTTAGAGTACTTAACAACATCTTGTTCCGGATCAGCCATCACTGTATTTTTTGATTTTAGACTGATCGGGTTAGTGGTCTCTGATGATGTTTGCATCGGAGTTGCTCCGATGAAGCCTTAAAAGTGCTAGGTTTGCTCGGTTTGTTCATGATATTTATCCTTGATTTGCTAGGTTTGTTCATGACCAACATGAGTTTAAAAAACCAATTTTGAATCCATATTGTATGAACTTGTATATTGTTTTAAGTTGATAGTTTTTGGATTTGGTATCTCTTGCATGATTTTGATGTTGTTTATTAGTTCTTTTTATCATATATGCTTGATTATGGTAATGTGGTTTGTTGGAACTAAGGAAGCATGTTTTAGAGGCATAAAAAGCCATTTTCTAGGTTTGGCGGCTTGATCTTTATTTCTAGGTTTGCTGGGTAGTGTTCTTTGTGTTTTTGAGAAGAACATTGTCTTAGCCCTATGATTTGAAACAATTTTAGTTCAATTCTTTGAAACAATCTAAGGTTTATTTACATCAATAACATGTTATTTGCTTTAATAATTAGTCAATGTCTTCATGCATCACTAGTCTATTTGTGATATATCGCTTTAGAATGAACACTTACGGAAATTTTAGGTTAGATGGGACAGTAACGACTTATCCTATGATTTTCAATCAAGGTTTAAGTTCGTGAAACCATCAGAAGTTTTGCTAAGTGCTTGGACTGGTAGTGATTGATATTTATACCATCCCACTACCTATTAAGCCCTCATATTACCTTCACGAGGGTAATCATCGGGAGAACAAGAGACACTTTTGAGACTAGATAATGCTTACTTCAATATCTCACATAAAAAGACATAGAACCTTCCTGTAGGATGTATGTTCCACAATTAAACACTATTGCATTAAGACATGCTCAACACTAAAAAGCATCTTAAATTGTAGGACTTAGGGTTGATAAAATGGCCACCATTAAAGAGATAACCTCTTTGAATATGGGTTGGATTTTGAATTCTTACAACTATTAGAAGGGGATTGCCTGAGACTAGATGATAGTAAATTGCCACCCATTAAAATATGAGTTGCTCTGAAAATGACTTGAAGAAGCTCATCTCACGCATGAAAAGCATCCATAAAGATGGGTTTTTGAAGAAATATGGGAGGATAATGGAAATCACAAAGGTGTCCATACAAAATTCAAAAATACTTTGGAAGAGTATGGTTTACTGATTGAATTTTCTCAAAATCTATACAAAGTCTACTTCCTCCAAATGCATTACAAAGTGCTAACTGAATTGATCAAATTGATTAAAGTTATAAATCTCTATAAGATATCGAAGAAAAGTACTAGTGCCCTGAAGTGGAAGATGATTGAAGAGGTGCTTGAAAGGAGGAAGAATGACTTTAGATATGTTGAAGAAAAGGACAAAATACTTGCTTTATAATTTTCGGGGTTGGTGTTATTTCCGAACCTCACTGGAATAATCAGTTTATAGGCGATTACAACTTTTATTGCATATGAAAACACTCAGATAAATCCCATTATGACAATACTAGCAGAAACTATCTTGACGCTCAACCATTATAGAAAGGTTGGTGAGGGATCAATGAGATGTTGTGAACAACTGTTGTATATATGGTTGATTAGCCATATAAAAGCTAATATTTAACAACTTCTGGTGGTTTAGTAAAAAACCATTAGAGATGGTTAAATAAGAGGAGTGAAATGACCCGAGCGAGGAAAAATGAAAAATAAAATTGTAAGCAATTTCACAAAGATAAGTGAAGTGGAAAGCCCCGTGGATGAGAGCAACATATTGATTGATGAGTTATGGGCAAAGACGATGGGTGCCTCCGATTGGAGTGACTGAATAAATCAGCTACACATTCGCTTTGGTTGTAAGGCAACTTGGGGGCATACAGCATGTGCCGAGAACGACTAGGTTATCCCAATTCTTTGAGTTATTCAAATACCAACTTGCTTTGGAAGTTGTTGAGAACATCAATCAAGACTGAAAGCTTCTGATATTGGTTAAAAAAGAATCTGATAGTTTAAGAGATCCAGGCACTAGTGAAAAGTATCCAAAGTGGAGAAATATATAATTAGTCAGCATCCTTTAACTCTTGGATTTGAAGGCGAGACTTTGTAAGCTGTTGAATCAACTAAAAGAAAGAGGATAAGCAATGAGAAAGAGTTGAGAGAACAACTAGAAAAGCACTAAATAAAGGTGGGCACCAGTAAAGCCCTTAGGATATCCCTCGAGGAGCAACTCCTCACTAAAGAAAATTGAGAAAGTTTGTAGAGCAATAACTAGAGGAAAAAGACAAGAAAATCATATCATTAAAGAAGCAACTGAAAAAGGAAAAGACGACTATAAACCAAGGCAAGGAAGAGCGAAGAGAATTGGAAACATATTAGATGCAAACTAGTATTAAGCTAGAAGCTTTGAAAACCAATTTCAATGATTGCCAAGAAAGGGTTGATATGTCTTCAAGGACCTAAGCCGAGTTAGAAAGCCAGATTGAGTACTATAAAAGTCTATACAAGAAACATGTGACACTGAAAAGTGAGTTGGCTGAAGCAAAAGCCAAAGGAAAAGTTGTCGAGGTTTTCAAAAATGATTTGGATAATATGAGAAATGAGATCAACCTGCTAAAGAAGAAGTTCAACAAAGAAAAGGCCAAGGCAAAACATTTGGAAGAAAAAATAAACTGCTCGAGTGCCATAACCGGATGATTGACACCAACAACAATTAACTAAATAGGAAAAACATGTTACTCTTGGACAAGAAAAGAAACATGGATGAACAGAGTGATCGAGCCTCTATCTGTACCCAAAGAATCCACCACAATGCCTGGTAGGTTAGAAGGGATGTCCATCGATATCAACAAAGCACGACTAAGACCAATGATTTTCTTAGGGACATAGAAAACAAAGGTTTTGCCTTTCTCCCTGTAAATGATGATGATGAGTAAACTAGCTTTCAAATGTAAAAGTTTTCATCAAGTATTAATGAAAAGGGTTTAGACCTAATATTTTGAGCAATATTTCGTTGTGATGAGTATATTTTAATTAAGTATTGACTCAGACTAAATTATCTTGACAACTATGAAAGGATCAGAACCTTACCCGTTTATACAAGAATGGTAGCCATATATCAGCTCGGGGTATAACTAATCTGTATCCAACATACATTACCATGTATAATCTTACATCCATATGCATTTATGAATTATGAAATGTGCATGATAGTTACTCGAAATATAGGTCCCTCTGCTAGAGTCTACAATACTAAGCTTCATAAAAGAATGAAGAACAAAGAGAGGGCTCACCTTAAAGCCCACTACCAAAAAGAGCTGGAAGACGTTAAAGAATAATATGGCTTAGATGGCTAGCTTACTCAAGCAACTCCTGCGAGCACAGTCTAAGGAAGGGACATCCAGTCAATAGTCAACCATGTTACCGCCACCAACAGCTCTAGTTATCCTCGACTTGCAAAACTTGGGGGTAAACCCCGCTACTAGACCACAAGGAACAACGAGCATTCTAATAACTCGTCCGATGACGCCTACTCAAGTGACATCCATAATAGATCTAACAATGGAGGGATTCAATAAGGTTAAATCCTCCAATCATCCCAAACAAGATAAGTGGGTTGCCTGTGAGGAAAGATTGAGGTTTGTTGAGGGATTTGACGTCTCTAACCTGATTAGAGCAACTGAGATATGCTTGGTACCAAATGTAGTTGTGTCCAAGGAGTTTAGGGTGCCAAAATTTATCAAGTATACGGGACTTAAATGACTTAATACACACTTGAGGTCATACTACAACAAAATAGTAAAAGACATATATGACGAGAAGTTGTTTATCCATTTCTTCTAAGACAACTTGATTAGTTCTGCATTAAGCTGGTATATGACCTTGGATAACACAAAGGAAAAGAAATGGAGTGATTTTGCTGATGCATTTTTAAAACAATACAACTTCAATATTGACATCGATTCGGATCGGACTAGCTTGATGGTGATGAAGAAGAGCAACAAGGAAACCATATAGGAGTACGCTCATAGGTCGAAAAACAAGGCAATGCATGTACAACCACCTTTGTTGGAGAAAGAGATGGTGACTTTATTCGCCAATACTTTCAAGTCTCTATAAGCATCTGATGGGATAAGAGTTGTTATTGCTAAGAGAATAGTATAAGGGATAAAAGCTGGTAAATATCAAAACCTATTAAGAAGAAGGGGTTTATTAGAAGAAAAAATGATGTTAAGGTGAGTAATGAGGAAGGAGGATATAAGGGTAAAAAGAATTACCAAACCCAAAATTACCAAAGTCAAAGCTACCAGACCCCACCTTCTTAAATATCTAGTATTAACTTTGCTAAGTCTCTTCTGGTAAACCAGCCCACCAACTTGCTAGAAAACTAAGTCGAAAAAAATATAAAAAGAGCCTACTAGAAAAACCAACAACTCCAACCTCTACCTATGCCCTTGAGAGAAATGTATGCAAAATTGATAAGCATAGGTCATACGACCCATCTTCCATTTCCACCACTAAAGCCTCCCTTCCTAAATTGGTACGGATTAGGTCTAACATGTGAGTACCATGCCAGAAACCCTGGCCACAATATTGATAATTGATCAGTATTTAAGAGGAAGCTCTTGCAATTATTCAAAATAAGATGGATAACCTTTGAAGATACCCCTAACATCAATTCCAACCCCCTATCTAATCATGCTTCCAATAGCGGGGGAGTAAATGTCGTGGAGTTTGGAAGAAAGAAAGAGAAGGTTTTAAGGGTAACCATAGATAGGTTGTATGACATGTTAGTGCAAACTGAGCGTTTGTTAACAAAAAATGAATCAGGTTAAAAAAAGAGTGATAATTTTTTTAGGTTTCGCAGAGCAAGAGGACATAACATCGATGAATGTGAAGAGTTTCACTAGAAAGTGATACAAATGATGACTTGTGGTCTATTACAAATAGAGAATGAGGAAAAAGAATGATGTCGTATGCATGATAAGTTTCCCAGGGAAAGAATAGAGATGTGTAGGCTTCAACACACCGAGAGCAATCCACTAAAACTCGTCCTGACAAAGCCTGTTGTTACCTATAATGAGATTTATAATGCATTACCTTATAATTATAGAAATTCTCCCAATATTGAGGGTTCTACTCTTATGTTTTAGATCGAGATTGATGATTAACTTGAAGTGGTAGGTGTTTTACACCTAAAAAACTAGAAAGGCAACGAAAAGCCAAATACAAAGAGGTTCTAGATGCCATTAAAGATATGGAAATAAACAAATCCGTGAGTAAGGAGGAAGCTGCTGAATTCCTAAAGCCGATGAAGCATTATGAGTATAATGTGGTAGAGCAACTGAAGAAAATCTGCCAGGATATTTCTAATGTCTTTTATCCCGAGTTACGAGCCCCACCACAATGCATTACAAAGAGTGTTGAACAAGGCATATGTGCCCCAAGACATGGCCCAAAAAACTATAAAGCATTTGGTCAAAAGAATCTATGCAACAAATTACCTATACTTCACTAAACACGAGCTCGATGCTGGAGGAACAAGTCATAATAAACCTTTATACATCACTTTGAGGTGCAAGGATTGCACCATTGACAAAGTATTGGTGGATACTGGCTCATCATTAAATGTACTCCCAGAGCATGTGCTAGATTAAATGCCAACTAATTCAATGCATATGCTACCAAGCACCATAACAGCTGGGGCTTATAACGGTTCCCCAAGGTAAGTGGTGGGGACCATTGAAATAGAGTTGTTTATTGGCCCACAAGTATTTTTAGTAATCTTACTAGTGATGGACATCCACTTGTCATACAACATGTTATTAGGAAGGCCTTGGATACACGTCGCTGACGTCGTGACATCATCCTTGCATTAGTGTTTGAAGTATATTGTGAATGAAACATTGATGATAGTTAAGGCCGAAGAGACCCTAGCAATGATGCATAATGTGGTAGTTCTTTATATAAAAGTTGAAAAGAGAAAAAATAGAAATCTCCATGCTTTTAAAATTGTTAATACATAATGGGTGCAAAACAACATGGTATTAAGAAAACCAATAATTTTTAAAGCCGCAAGAATGACAATCTTGGCTCAAGATGTCAAAATATGGTTTTCATTGTAGTTAAGCCTTTCTTTTTTATCAATGAGAATATGCATTTTTGCAAATTTCACCGTCTTTTTATCTTTGCAAAATACACACTTACACTAAAATACCTTCATGCTTTCAGGAAATCTAAAAACAGATCATCCATAAAATCACTAGCATGTTACACTAAAAATGAATTGCCAAATTTTAATGAGTACACAATTACAATGAAAGGAAATGAATGAGAAAAGGATGATGTAAAAGAATTCGCTAGGTTAGTAAAACAATCAAAACAAGCTTGGAAACCGACAAAACAAGAGTTAGAGACAATTAATATCACTAGTGAAAGGGAAAACTTGATCTCACTACTACGTGAGTATGTCAATGTGTTTGCTTGGTCCTACGTAGATTGCATAGTTAAGATACAAATGTTGTAGTACATAAGGTGTCATTAAATGAAGGAAGTGTACTTATAAAGTTAAAACTACGAAGAACTTGTCCAGATATGGTGCTCAAGGTGAAAACCAAGATAGAAAAGCAATGTGATGCTGGTTTTTTAAAGATGGTTAGGAACCTACAATGGGTATCTAGCATAGTAGTAGTTCCAAGAAAGGTAATAAAATTAGAGTATGTGTAGACTACATGGATTTAGATAAAACAAGCCCGAAACAAGACTTCCCTTTGCCACACATTGATGTCTTGATTGATAATACGATGTGAATCTCAATGCACTTCTTCATGAATGGTTTCTCAAGGTAAAATTAGATCAAAATGGCCAACAAATATAAAGAGAAGATAACCTTCATTACTCCATGGGGAACCTTTTGCTATAAGGTGATACCATTCATACTGAAAAATAGTACGACAATTTATCAAAGGATAATGGTAACTCTATTCCACGATATGATGCATAAAGGAAATGAATTATATGTGGATGACATGATTTCTAAATCTAAAGATGGAGAAGACCATTTTCAAAATCTAAGAAAGTTGTTTGAAAGGTTGAGAAGGTATTAGTTGAAGTTGAACCTTGTAAAATGCTCATTCGGGGTGAAATCTAGAAAGTTGTTAGGATTTATGGTGAGTAGCCATGGTATTAAAGTTGACCCTGATAGAGTAAAAGCAATTTAGGCCATGTCAACTCCTAAAACAGAAATAAAAGGTAAGAGTGTTTTAGGTCATTTGAATTACATTGCCCAGTTTATATCTCAAATGACAACAACCTGTGAGCTAATCATTTGATTTCTTTGAAAGAAAAATCCTAAGGTACGGAATAAGGAATGTCAAGAAACTTTTGATAAAATCAAGTAGTATTTACACAATCGACCTTTGCTGGTGCCTCCCGTGCCTGGCAAATTGTTAATTCTATATATGGCAACAACTAAAAAAGCAATGGAATGTGTACATGAGCAACATAACGAGTTTGACAGAAAAGAGAGAGCAATTTATTATATGAGTAAAAAGTTCATAGATTGTGAGTTTAGATATACAACGGTGGAGAAGTTTTGTCGTGCACTTGTATAGGCTACAAAATGGCTTCGACAACACATGTTGTATTACACTACATGGCTGATTTCAAAACTGGATTCTTTCAGATATATCCTTGAAAAGCCTTATTTATCAAGTAGAATAGCAAGATGGTAAGTGTTTTTGGCTGAGTATGACATAGTGTACATGACAAGAAAAGTAGTGAAAGGAAGTGTTATCGCTAATCATTTAGCAGATAATGCAATTGAAGATTATGAGCCTTTGAATTTTGATTTTCCCAATGAAAATATGCTGGTAGTAGAAAAATAAGAAGAACCCAACTGGTGGAAAATGTATTTTGACATAGTAGTATATGTATATGGAAATAGGGTAAGAGTAATACCTTGTTTCGATCAAGCTATAGTTTGAGTGCACCAATAATACAGTTGAGTATGAAGTTTGTATTCTCAGATTAGAAGCTTATTAGAATTAAAAATAAAAAAACTTGATGTCTATGAGGACTCAATATTGATAATTTGCCAAGTGATAGGAGAATGGAAAATAAAAAAAGAGAAGTTGAGGTCATATGAAGAATATTTGTCGAAACTAGGAAATGAATTTGGTGAGACAAAATTCACTTATATGAGAAAAGACAAAAACCAATTTCTTAATGCTTTAGTCACTTTAGCTTCCATTACCAAAATTGATTATGGGAACAGGATGCAACCCATAAGTATTGAAATCATAAATTCTCCGACTCATTATTACTTAGTTGAAGGAGAAGTGGATGGGAATCTGTGGTATAATGATGATATCAAATAGTTTATCAAACACTAGAAGTATCCACTGGGGGCATTTAATACAGTTATGAAAACCCTGTGAAGGTTAGCCATGCATTATTACCTTGATGCAGAAGTGTTATATAAGAGGTTATGTGATGGAACATTGTTGAGATGTTTGGATGAGACAGAAGCATATAACCACTCCAAAACGTTCGCGAAGGGATTTATACAACATGCTAGTGGACATATGTCGACTGGGCAAATACAAAAGTCAAGGTGTTTCTGGATGACCATGGAAAGGGATTGCATAAAATATGTCAGAAAATTCCATAAATGTCAGGTATACAATGATAAGATAAATGCGCCTCCAGCTCCTTTATTCAATTTGGCATCTCCATAGCCATTTGCAATGTGGGGAATCGATGTAATTAGGCCTGTCAATCTAAAAGCTAGCAACGAACAAAAGTTTATCCTAGTGGTCATTGACTACTTCACAAAATGAGTGGAAGCCAGTTCATATGCTCATGTAACCTATAAGGTAGTAAAGAGAATCATTGAATGAGATTTAATATGTCGGTATGGAGCACCTGATAAGATAGTGACTGATAATGCTTAGAATTTAAATGGAAGAATGATAAAAAAGCTTTGCATAAAATAGAAAATTAAGCATTTGAATTCATCTCCATACAGATCAAAGATGAACGGTGTTGTAGAAGCTGCCAACAAAAATATCAAGAATATTGTGTAAAAGATGATAGTAGTCACGTACAAGGACTTGCATGAAATGCTTCCTTTTGTTCTGCATGCATATCGTACCACAATAAGGATGTCTACAAAAGCTAACCTTATTTCTTGGTTTACGGGATGGAAACAATAATGCCGTTAAAAGCAAAAATATCATCTTTAAGGGTACTGATGGAAACGAAACTTGAGGAAGCTTATTGGGTCAATATGAGATACAAGCAATTCAGTCTAATTAGTGAAAAGAGGTTAGCTGCAATCTATCGGCACCAGTTGTATCTATAAAGAATGACTACAACATATGACAAGAAACTCAGACCTAGGGTATTTAAGGAAGGAGATCTAGTACTGAGGAAGTTCTTACTTTTACCTGGTGAAGATCAGAGTAAGTGAGCACCCACCTACAAAGCCCATATGTAGTGAAGAAAACATTCTCTAGGGGAGCTCTATTATTGACAAGAATGGATGGAGATGACTTGCCTAGACCTGTGAACTCTGACTCTATAAAGAAATACTATGTGTAATGTACTCATTTTTTTAAATAAATAAAGTTTGGTTATTCATTTTCATTTTATCTTATGTATTTTGAAAATGATCTCAAAAGACTCAACAAAAAAAAAAACTTTTTAAAAAGTCATTCTTTCTTAAACAAAGGATTTCAAAATTTGACATTAGTTAATGATTTTAAGAAAAATCAATGATTTTTCAAGAGTAACGATTCACCAAGCAACTCCCTAGAAGATGGATAAATGCCTATAAACCTAAATGGATGACCCAACCATCATAGTTTGTTGTGCAAAACCTACATGAAACAAAGATGATGAAGTTTTCATAAGTCATGAACTCATAAAACAATTTCGTGTAAATAATTATGGTAATGAGGTCAAAATTTATCAGTCCTGACCAATCTTACTTGAAATGAGGAAATGTCATTTTTGATATCCTTTAGAGATGAATATGTCCTTTGCAGTTCTAATTTAAGCTGAAGTGGAGTTTTTTTCCTTTGTGAGATAACCTTGGTTAGGATCACACCCCACATTAAAGAAAAGTACTAGAAAATAATGAGAATGAAGGTATTTGCGAATGTCCACTAATGATGAGAAAGTGGTCAGAAAAAAGGTTGAATACCTTATGAACACAATCCATGAGATCTTGATTGAGGCCATAGAATAGGAAAGCCTAACAAGCCAAAAACAAATAGGAGAGGGGTTTTGCTAAACGAAAAATCTTGAAAAGACACGGATATCTAAAAAAAGCAAAAGATTCTCATGCAACTTCGAAGAACAAAGAAAAGGAAAATTATTGAGGAACTTGCAAATAGAATATAAAAAGGCATTGATATCTTGATATGAGCTGGTAAAGAGATTTTAGGAAAGAAAAACTGATTAGGTGTTCGATCAAATGTTTAAAGTCAAAAGAAAAACCTAGAAAGATCCCTTGTCTCAACTTCTAAAAACAAAAGTCTTTGATAGCATAATATATGCTGAAAGAATAGCAAAAGAGGATGAAAAGGCATAAAGGAGTGAAAGTGATCCTAGACCCATAAAAACCCTTAAACACCATTTAAGCCTATGAACTTTTTTTCTTTGGTAGCCATGAAACTCAGTCTTTATTACATGTTCTGAAAAGTCCATTTTAATCAAGCGAGCGGGAAAGAGTGATAAATAGCGCTCTCAAAATATAAGGAACCATTTGTGAGAATCGTGATGAAGTGAAAAAGTATTCATCTCTGTCCATGTGGAGAAAATCCAAACGCGGGACTTCAAACAAGTATTTGATTTTTTCTTAACCCAATGAAAAATAGGTCATCTCCTAAACCAATCACCATGATGAAATATCTTTCTTTAAAGACTAATACAAATCATGAGAGTTGCATGAACATTGTTATTTGACATGTCATTAAAAAAATCGCAGGTTTTTAAAAAAATCATGAGAGTTGCGAAATTTTTGTTAGGGAAAATACCCTTTAATAAAACCATAACGTGTGTCACGAGTATTTGAAAAAAGCACATGAAAAACAACATTGTCATAAGACAGAGTTTTAATTCATTCCCAATTAGGAAAAATCTGATAGCATTCACCACGATCTAAATACTTACAAAAAGAGAAGGCTACAAAAGCAGCTCGACACTCAAGATTTGAAAGAAACTCGCACGGAATTACTCGAAAAAACTGGGAGGGTGAGCTGGCACGAGAGACCACCCCAGAAATTACAACCATCAGCAATACAAGAAGAGATTATGAAGAAATGAGGGGCCTATATTTTGAAAGGCATGCATTGCATATGGTTTAACCTCAACTTTGAAATAATATTGGCACAAGATTCACTAATCAAATGGAAAGGTGGTGAAATCAGCATGGGTGAACGGAAGCCGAGAAATGGCAAAGACTAGGGTGTGGACAACTAAGGCCATAAGACAAGACACTCATTTTAAGAGTTTACCCTTGAAGGGTATTTTATTTTAGAAACATTTTGAAAGGATTTGATGTAGATCCTAATATTTGGAATTTGAAAATGGTAGGTTGCCCATGAAAATAGGCCAATTTTTAAATTTTAAAATGAACAGGTTACCCGTGAAAATAGACTAATTTTAGGGAAGCATGGAGGCTTGCTGAAAGTTTTTTGAAATTTAAGAAGGGGTAGGTCACTTGTAAAAACAGACCAATTTTAGTGAACTATAGAGGCTTACTGAAATTCTTTTTGGAATTTGAAAAATGGTAGGTCACTTGTGAAAATATGCTCATTTTTTAATTTTAAAAGGGGCAGGTTGTCTATGAATATAAACCAATATTTGAATTTTATAAAGGGAAGGTCATCCATGATAATGAGACGACTTTAAAAAATCAAAGTTTTTGGAATTCCAAGATGGGTGGATCTCCCAACAAGTCCGACATACACTTCTTTACAAGCTCATTATACAAAATCTTGATGAGATTTTGCTTTTTTAGCATTGTAAAGGCATTTGTTGTTGCCCATTTTTTACCCCATAAAAAATCAAGAAAAAAAAGTAAAAAAATAGATAAATAAATCCAAAATACATGAGGATATACAAGAAGATTACCCAAGTTAGTGGAGTAGGACCACAGTGACAACTGGAAAAGTGACAATACCAAAATGTATAAAATTAGCAAAATTAGCAACCCAAATCTAATTAACAAAATGCTTCATTGGTGAAAATATTTTTATTTGGGGTAAAGAAATACAAATTTGGATAGGTAAGGACTTAATTATGTAAATAATTTTATTAAGGAATTAATTGCAAGAAAAATTAATTTTTAAAGTCAATTTAGGCTTTAATTGAAAGAAATTAAAATCTAAGGGTCGAATTGCAATTTCAAAGAGTTAAATTGGTCAATTTAGGGACTTAATTGCATAAATATTGAAGTTTGATGGGCAATTAAGGACTTGATTAAAAAAATTCAAAACTAAAGACCAAATTAAAAACGACATGTGATTGTATGAGTTGAAATTGACCAAATCAAGGGCCAAATTGAAGAAAAATAAAAGTTTGATGGTCAATTAAGGGTCCAAGTGCACAAATTAGAAACCAAGGACCAAGATGAAAATGTAGCTGAACTTTGGGGCTGATGATTGAGTTTGACATGGATGAAATTGCATGAAATTAAGAGTTTGATAGGCAATTACAGGTGCAATTAAAAGCAATTGGAATAACATGGACTAAAGTGAAATTTGTCAAATCCCTAATTAAAAACCCTAATTTCTAAGGTTTAGCCTAGACGATGCGTCGTTTAGCCACTGTTTAACTTCTTCTTTGGTAGTTTTGGCTGATCGAGTAGGCATTTTCAAGCGAATGAATGTGATGTTTTCGACCACCTCTAGGGTTGTAACCACCACTATTCAACTGAGAAACATCCCTTCTACACAGATCAATTACTCTTATTAAATGTTTACATCTCATTTTCTTCAAAGAACTCAACGACATCTTGTCTTCAATCAACCATCAATGCAAATTTCAATTCTAGACTGGGATTGGCAGTTTCAAACTAATAAATATGGAGCTACAGACCTCCAAATTAAGTAAGGATGGCTCCAAACAAAAGTTATGCTTCTCCTCAACCAAGATTTGGTGGTTTCCGATGACGTTTACATCAGATTTGCTCTGACGAAGCCTCGAAAGTGGATAACTTAGTCATCGATGGTCGTGATACTCATTTCGCAAAACCACTAATTTTTTGTGTGTTCACACTTAAAGCCTTCTCAGTTAGTTCTTATCAAAATTCGATCATGTTTTTATCAAGATCAAAAGGCTAGAAACAAGCTTATTGGTCTCCAAGTTTGGAAAACCATTAAAACCTCCAAAAACCAAGTTTGTTGCAAAACCATATTTGTAAAACCAGCATAAATACAGAGCTCACAACTGTAAAACATACTCTAAAACCCTCTCATATTGATTAAAAAACTAAGTTTTGATCAATCTATGTTTGAATCAATGAAAAAACCTAGCAAAACCCTATAAATACCCCCTGGAAAATTAGAGCAAAGGGGAGGAAAAAAGGATAAAGAAACTCTAAGTGTGAAGATTTAAGAGCCTAGTATAAGGATTTCTTAAGTTTTGAAAGGGCAGCATACTTGTGGAAGCAAGACTTGACAAAAAAAAACAAAGAGGGTAGTGGCTACTAATCTAAAAGTGGAGTCAATTTGGTCTTTATTTAAGTTTACAAATATGGAGATGGAGTTTGAAACGCTTGGCAAGTAGTTTGTGGTTGCATTTTTTATTATTATGATAGTCTAATTTTATTTTCTAAAGCTCTTTTTGATGTTTTAGATATATTAAAAGTCTTTTATTTAAGTTGTTTTTTCTTGATAAAATAGTGTTGTTTTAGCTTAACTTAAGCAATACATGTTGAAGCAATGATGTTTACCTTGGATTTGCAAGGTATGTTCATGACCAAAATGAGTTTAGAAAATCAATTTTAAATCCATATTGCATGAACATATAGGTTGTTTTTGGATTTGGTATCTCTTACATGATTTTAATGATTTGATGTTGTTTGTTAGTTCTTTTTATTCAAATATGCTTGGTTATGGTAATGTGGTTTGTTGGAACTAAAGAAGCATGTTTTAAACGCATAAAAGGCCATTTTCTAGGTTTGGAGGCTTGATCTTCATTTATAGGTTTGCTAGGCAGTGTTCTTCATGTTATTGGAAAGAATATTGCCCTATGATTTGAACTAGTTTTGGTTTAATTCTTTTTATAGAACTCTTCAGGCAACTTGATTAGTCAATAATCTAAGGTTTATTTTCATCGATAATATTTTTTCAGTAGGTTTTAATCCTAGGGTTTTGGTTTTGAACAAAAACTTATTTTTACAAAATCATGGTTTTTTAGTGATAATTGAAGTGCATGAATGTTAGATTATTGATCCTTGCATGATTTATAACATGTTTATGTCCTTGGTTTGTCTATTTCTAGTCTGATTTGATATCCATTTTGTTGGGTTCATGTTGAATGTTCTTCATTTTTACGGGTTTTGATCCATTTTGATAAAGAGTTTTTGATTTTTTTTTTTTCAGTTTAATCCATTTTGGATCCTGGTTTTGGTTTTGGTTTGTTTTTTGGGTCAAACTAGTAAACGATTTGGTTTATGGTCGAACCAAAAGTTTCGAGTTAACCCAGTCGGGTAAAAAAATAACTAAATATTGTTTTTTTCTTGTTGCACTCAATCCTTACAAAAATTGCATTTTAAAAAGGAGAAAAAAGGTTTTTAGCATTGTTTTAGAATTTTTGGAATTTACAATAAGTTTGTAAAATTCTTTAAAAATTTGATCAATATTTCAATAAACCTAAAACTTTAAATTACTGAAAATTAATGGTCAACATTCTAGTATAAATGTTGGACCTACAAGTAGACTGGTATTTAAGTACCAGGAGTTGACTAGAAAATTTTCAGAATTATTTTGAATATTCAACAATTTTAATTGTGAGTATTTTTCGCCATAATATACGAGTTATGGAAAACACTTTTGCCTCCTAGGATAAGTGAACCCTGTTAGGATACCTACAAAGATTCTTTCTATATGAATTTACCTGGGCATACGAGCCCATAATAAATTTGAAATGTTAGATTTATTCATGAGCATAAATCTTTGCTCTGAGCTATAAACGAACCACTAGTTATGAACCTTTTAACACTTTTAAACCACATCCAGATCACACAATGTAGATTACCTCAGGTAAGGTGTGTTAGGGGTGTTAATATCTTTCTTAGCCATAATGAGTCTCTTACCCTGGAATTTTAGATAAGACCAGTGCACTCGGGTTTCCTAGTGACCCTATACCAAAAAAAACTAGGTGGTGACTCCTTGACATCTTGCCAAGCTGCGCGCGCTATGTGAGACAGGACGATTATGTCATAACCAACTTAACTCAATCCATGATCTGACTTGATGGTGAACACTTGTGTAATGACTGTTAATTTATTATGATTTGTACATCCATCATATAATGGTTCATCATAATTTTTTAGAAGTTCAAAAAACCCAGTTTCGTTTATATTTGGTTCTTCATCTATACTTGAACATTCACTTGCATAACCTTAATTCATTATTATTGCATCCATCACCATACTCCTATAAGAATAACCATTATCATCTACAATTGATAATAGGGTGGAGTCAATCATAAGTTGAGCCAATCATCTTTTTTACCATGGTCTTGTAAGGAATATAGGGTTCTCTATGTGCAAACCAATATAAGTACTTTTCCATGAACCTTTTTTTGTAGAAGATGCATCAAAACAATATCTAGATCAAAGAACTTTTTATTTTTACACCTCTTATATGGATATCTAATATAGTCTCCACTAATATTCTTCGAAATAGATAATGAATAATTAATAAAACCTTCAATCTCATTTCAATAATCCATCTTATGTAACTTTTTAGGCGAAACTTAATACATTTATGAACAATCATTCATTACTTATATAAAACGTATATAGAATATTGATTGCAACATATATATATTAATTAATAATGTGAAGTAAACAAATTATTGGCTCCTAACTAATTAGTTGTCATTAAGTCAATTCAAATTTATTCAATCTATCTTAATAATACATTTTAATCATTACCAATTTTCTCTAAATTTACTGAAATTTTCAACTTAACAATAAAATTGATAAAATATGAAATGTACCCATAAAATAACCTATTGTTTCTTTCATTATAACATACATAAGTTAAAAAATCAAAATCAATTCCATCAAATGAGAAACAAATACAATTTTTTAAAATCTCAAACAAACCCTAACATGTACCAATCATACATTCTTACTACAAATTTCTCTAGGAAAAAACTATATAACAAGTAAGCACATAAACAAACTAAATATACTCCACAAAAAAGCAAAATAATTAACATAAAAAATTGGTTACAATAAAAAAAAATGGGTAGGTTTTCTTACTTGATGTGGAGAATCTTTTTAAAAAAATTGAACGAGAATAGAAATATTGATAGACTGAATATTAGGGTGGCGGGGTTTGTGATGATAGGAGCTAGATTTGTGATAAAAATTAGAGGGGAGGGTGTTGTTTTTTGCATAAAGAAAAAGAGATGGGGGAGAGAGAGAAAGAGGGGTCGAGTTAATAGTTATAACTTTAATATTACTGACGAATTTACTGATGAAAATTAACGATACTAAATGATCATTGGTAATTGCATTGGAAATATTGACATGTTAGATTTGCTGAAGGAATTAACAAGGGAATAACTGACATTTTTTTATTCTTTGGATTCCACCGATAATTCTCTTAGTATTCACCAACATAACTTTTTTTGTCAGTTATTATCGATGTGATTTTCTGTTGGTAAATGTCATCGTAATTTACTAACAATATTTTTTATGTTTTTATTTGGTAATTTTCTGGTGGTGGGTTTCCTTCATCCTTAATTCCCTCACCATGTTTGTCATCTATATAAGTCTCTCTATGGTTTTTATCAAGCACCACGAGCATGGTTTTCTCATTTGACTGACAAGCTACAAGCCATTAGTTTTATAGGAAGTAAGGTAGATCATTCACTTTATGTTTATCACCATTGTTCAAACATTACTTATTTCTTGATTGATGTCAATGACATAATCATAATTGGTGCTCATATACCTTTCATTAATTGAGTAATAAGATTGTAGCAAAAAACTTTTGTAGTAAAGATATGAGTGAACTCAATTTCTTTCTAGGTATTGAGGCTATTCAAGGTAATCATCGTCTCTATTTATCTCAACAATGATATATTCTAGATCTTCTTATTCGTATTAAAATGGACAACACAAAACCTTGTCTTACTCCAATGTCAACCTAATAGCCTTTAACTAGATCTGATGGTATTTTCATTTCATGATCCTTACTTATGTCGAAGCATTGTCAGAGGACTATAATATATGTCTTTTACCTGACCTAAACTTAGCTTTACAATCCATAATGTTAGCAAGTATATGAAGAATTCAATGGTGATACACTAGGCAGCTGTCAAACGTATATTACAATATTTAAATAACACAATTCATCATACTTTATTGATACAACCAACTACTGTTCTTCAACTTCAAATATTTAATGATGTAGATTGAGCATCAGGTCGTGACAATGAATGGTCCATTGGTGTTTACTATGTCTATTTGGCTATAATTTAATTTCATAGAGTTGTAAGCAACCATAGATTGTTGCTCACAATATCACAGAAGCAGAATACAAGGTCCTTGCAAATGATGCTACAAAAATTTGGTGGATTAAATCTTTACTAACTAACCTTCATGTTCCTGTTGTTCAATTTCTCATTCTCTGATGTGATAAAATCGGAGCAATTTATTTATCTAATAATTCATTGTTTCATGCTCGAACAAAACACATTGAAATTGATTTTCATTGTGTTTGTGATCAAGTCTTATAAGGTCAACTTCTTGTCAAACTTGTCTCTACAAAGGACTGTGGAGCAACTGACTTGGGTTAGACAGAAAGAGAGAGAAGAAGGAGAAGAAGATGATGAAAACACAGAGAAAGTATGAGGGAAGAATCTCTGAAAAAAAGGGAATTGGTTCAATATTATTTCGGCATGGCTCTGTTGAAACAGAATGCCATATATATATACAGTCGTTCCTTCCAAAACATTCTCGTGCTTCCCTTTCATCCCACGTGGCTATAACAGAAACATAAAATGCACAGTATTGACTTATATGGACTTATAATAAAACACACCATTTAATCAAACTACTACCCTTAATTTGAATTTTCCCCCGTTCAAACCCAGTAATCAGTTTCTTCCTTGCAATAATTGCCCCTCCTTCAAATGGACCTTGTCCTCAAGGTCGAATTGTGGGAAACGCAGGGCTAGCTCTTCAACAAATTCCAAAGTGGCTTCTACAGGTGTGAAGCCCGCCCAATGAACGAGGAATTGGGTGGCTGCTCGCTGATTTTTCTTGACCATACACCGTTCCAGTATAGCTTACGGAAGGAGAAGAGGTTCAGAGGGCAGAGCAGGCAATGTGGCATGCACCTCCATATTTCCCACCTTCTTCTTTAACATGGACACATGAAACACAGGGTGGATGGATGCAGAGGCGGGTAACTTTAGTTTATAGGCCATGGTACCAATTCTTGCTAAAACTTCGTATGAACCGTAGTATTTTGAAGCTAATTTTTGAGATTGTCTGTTGGCTACTGTTTTCTGTCTGTATGGTTGCAACTTGAGGTAGACTAGATCGCCAATGGTAAATGTTCTTTCGCTTCTGTGTTTGTTTGCCAGTTGAACCATTCTATGTCTAACATCCTGTAAGTTTCTCTTGACAGCCTGCAGAATTTGTTCCCTTTTGCATAAGAAATCATCCACAACCTCTACCGGTGAGTCCTTTGGAAAATAGGGAATGTGTAAAGAGGGAGGATAGCCGTAAATGATTTCATAGGGAGTGGATTTTGTAGTCGTATGGTAGTTAGTGTTGTACCACCATTCTGCTAGTGGAAGCCACTTAACCCACTGTGTTGGTGAGGTACCTGTCATGCAACGCATGTAATTTTTGAGACACTTATTGACCACCTCTGTCTGGCCATCTGATTGGGGATGATAGGCAGTGGAATAGCATAGCTTCACCCCTTGTCTAGAGAATAACTCCTTCTAGAAAAGACTTAGAAAGACAGCGTCCCTATTACTAACAATGGTAGCTGGTAACCCTTGCAATTTGTAGACATTGTCAATAAAAACTCTGGCTACAGAACTGGCAGTATAGGGATGGGGAATGGCCATGAAGTGCGCATACTTACTAAACCTATCCACAACCACAAATATAACTTCCTGCCCTTCAGACTTAGGGAGCCCTTCCATAAAATCCATACTACTATCAAGGAATGGGGCTATAGGTATAGGGAGGGGTTGTAGTAACCCGGGGTGCGTGTGTTTTTAGACTTGTTTTGTTGACAAATGGGGCATTCCCTTATGTATTGTCTAATATACTTTTGTTGCCCCTTCCAATAAAAACCATTAGCCACCCTTTTTGCCGTAACAGCAGTTCCTGAGTGGCCCCTTGTAGCTGAGTCATGATAAAGAGAAATGATTTGAGTTTGAAGAGGCACATTCTGGCCTACCACGAGCTTACCTTTCCTGCACAGGAGCTGATTAACCCAAGAGTAGTGAGGATGAGAGGTAGGATGAAGGCTTAATTCTTGGATGAGAGTATGCACACCCTTATCAGTTTTCCAAGATTGCTTGATTTCTTCCAGAAGTGTAGTAGAGATGGTAGAAACTGTTAGGGTACTTAGTGCTCTACAGGACACCCTGGATAGTGCATCAGCAACCACATTATCCTTCCCCTTCTTGAATTCAATCTCATAGTCGAAGCCAAGGAGTTTGGCGAGCCACACATGCTGTGATGGGCAAGTCACCTTCTATTCCAACAAATATTTTAAGCTAAGATGATCAGTACAGATAATGAAATGCCTTCCCCATAAGTAGTGTCTCTATTTAGTAACCGTAAGTAAAATAGCTAGTAGTTCCCTTTCATAGGTGGAAAGTGTTTGTTGTTTAACCCCAAATGATTTGCTAATGAATGCAATTGGGTGGCCTTCTTGCATTAGGACTGCTCCCATTCCTCTATTGCTAGCATCTGTTTCGATAATGAATTGTTTAGTCAAGTCTGGCAATGCAAGAACTAGAGGTTGAGTCATCACGTTTTTCAGTTAGTTAAAGGTTGTGGTGGCCTCTTCGTTCCACCTGTAGGCATCCTTCT
>Ga0307517_10003116_pt1 | contig 26128 bp, 15 predicted proteins | sample 23_EM_MG_FD_194515 | JGI IMG/M metagenome (GOLD analysis project Ga0307517, IMG submission 194515) | Populus trichocarpa ectomycorrhiza microbial communities from riparian zone in the Pacific Northwest, United States - 23_EM | ecosystem: Host-associated > Plants > Roots > Unclassified | place... | reverse complement strand
ATCAATCAACCAATGCTTCCAGTGATATCCGATCCTGGTTCTGAGCACCGTGACCCCATTCCACTTCCTTGACCTACAAGGGACGCCCGTCATTATGCAGGACGGTAGGTAACCTACAGGTGACGCCTGTCCTTACTCAGGACGGTGGGTAACCTACAGGTAACGCCCGTCATTATGCAGGACGGTAGGTAACCTAGAGGTGACGCCCGACCTTACTCAGGACGGTAGGTACCTACCGGAAGTTACCATTTCCAAAAAAGACTGCAGGGCCCGGCCGTCAACCTACAGTCCTGCAGTGTTTACAAAAGACGGACGCCGTGCCTGGCCGTCCTTACCCACCCTGCCCGGGACGGACGGGACTATAGGACGCCAGGGCCCTGGCGTCCGGACGGGACGGTTGGGAACACTGGTTGTTGATCGAGGTTCGTCACCGATCGTGTGCTCAGATGTGTTGTCGGGTGGAGAGGCTGTGGTGTCTATTCTCTATGGAGGTTGCTATCTACGGTTCACTTTAAGTAGTGAAAACTCTGCTCATACATGTGATAGCCCTATGTCTCCGCATATGCCCTATACATCAGTTCATGCCCTAGAACGTTCCTGATGTCCACACTCTGGTGTTCCTCTATACATGTGAGCGTTCCCCGTGCCTCCGCTATCTCCGCTATCTCTGCTCTCAGGCAGTGCTCCACTACTGGGATTATTATGCCATCAGTTATGAGAACAGGAGGGAGTGGTAGTTATAGAGTGGAATCAAGGCGCTGTTGGCGGATTTTCAATTTAGTGTTTTGTTATTAGTGATCCAACATCAAATGGGAGTTTTGTAGTAACATACAGCACTTCGATTAAGCTATGGCGCAGATCAGCCAAGAAATATACTAAAACCTGAAGAATAACTTAGGGTACACAAACAGACTTACACCATAGTATAGTATCATATAGCAAGCCGCCCTCCTGACAACTGCCTATTATACCAAGAAGGGCTACCTTAGGTTCTGGCTAAACCCGACCTGCCGCCATTACCTGAATGGTGCTTACTATCCCTGGAAGGCGAATTCCCCAAGGGTCAGCCCCCAAGAGGAATAGTGGCTGCCTTAAGAGGTATGGGGACCGGCCAAGTTTACCCAGAATTTACGGTATGATACTTTGTGAAAATCCCGAGTTTCACCTCCACCTCTTAGCATGAGAACAAATTTCACCAGGTTATCCCCTGATCCACTGAGACATCCGCAAATCTCTCTCATGCAGGAACGGGCCGAAGGAATACTGGTACCGGTACGAAGATAGCGACAAAAATTACTGATAGTTGAAGGTTTTCCATTGAAAACAGTCTTATCCACGAGCTTCCAACCACTAATATAGTAAAGAAATCCAAACCAAGTCTTCATCTGAATGTGAAAAAAATTCCCTAGATTTTACTTTCTAGCTCTTGAGGATCCAGCATCTAAACTGGCTGAGGAATTACCATGAGAGCAATGGCTGGTACACTGGCCCCGGCGCAATTTCTGACCATTTATTCAGGGAACAGCAAGGCTTGGTGTTGCTCTCAACTTCAACTTTACAAGATTCCATGCCAAAGTAGCCAGCAATTCTTTAATAATCTATGAGCCCTTGAGGAGATATTTGATGGAATTTTGGACCAACCTATCAATCTTTTTCAACTTTTGTCGAATGTATTAAATGGTGAATTCGAGGTGGACTGGTTTGGGCGGTACCGTAACATGCCATTCTACAGGTGATTTTTGTTGCTAGCCTCGTACAGCGGTAGACCGGGTGAGCGCTCAGCGAAGCCTAGCATAGCTTTACACCAAATATATATACGAACCGACCTAAGCTACTCGCAAATATTTGTCAAATCTCGTTGAGCTACTGCCCCGCCGCTAGCTCACCCAGAAGATTCTGATCGGAGTTGGGCCATGGGGTGATGCTCTCAAGTACTAGGGTGTGAGCATTAGTCTGCCGAACGAAGGTTCCGGAAGGATGGAGAGGAAGGGGGTTAAACCCGTGTCTGGGTATATGTAGGTTCAGGAGCAATGTCGGGAAGAGGCATACACAGTAGGTGCAGAAATTAGAATTAGCATTTGACGTCATTCCGGGTATGATATCATAAACATAATGGGAAACGACATACCTCCCGAGCCATCATGCCCCCGGATGAGAGTTTAGGATTGATTGGAGTATTGGAAGAGGTTAGTAGTGTGGGTAATTGAAGGGATTGAGTTGGTGGTTTAGTTGTAATGGTGTTGAGGTTGGGCAGACGCCTCAGTTTAGTAAGGAAAACCCGAAATGGAAAAATAGTCCTTCGAACCTTGGCTTATTGGAGGAATTTACTATGTGTGTAACAATCTTTTAATTTCTTGCGGCACACACTCCTCCAGTCTATCCCAATTTTTGGTAGGCGAAAGGGGCCTGTCGAACTCTCGCCTAGCAACTAGAAGGAATCCCGTTCTCTGAGTGGGCGAAAGGGGAACTGGGCAAACCAGAGGGGTCCGACAGACTTATCCTTCATACCGGTAAACCCTCGTCACCCCAGGTATGATATATGAGGCCGTGTCTTGGCACCAGCGATGCACAGTACCACATCTTCTGATTTTAGGCAGAGGTTAGTATAGCCCTTAGCTACCATAGTGGTATCATAGGTTGAAAGTTGAATTATGACAAGTAAATTCCTTTACTGAATATTCCTACTCTTCTTCTCAGATCTTTCCTAACTGACCTTAATGGTCGCCGGGATTCCCATTAATCGCTGCCTAATATTATATCAAAAGACGTGGAACACTGATAGCGCCAAGGCATTGCCACATATACCTGGGGTGTTATGAGAACTTTGCTGACCAGAGTGCAGTCTGAAGTAACATGGGAGGCTAGCTACGATAGGCTAAACCCTTGCCAATAATGCACGAGAGAGATTTTTCAAGGGCCTCTGTGGGCAGGGGAAATACTACACTTATTGCACAATATCAGGCACCATCGAATGAAGACGGTTGCGGAGTCTCTAGCAGCAGACCCATGTTCCTACAATACCGCAGGAGCACAAGTCAATCGAGAGGAGGGTTGAAGTGATGGCGTTCAAAGTGATATTTCGGCGGTACGCCCTGTGCCGGTATTCAGAATGACGGCAACCGTTCAAGAAAAGAAGAGTGCCCGGCACAATACGTCACCCCAACACAACAACAACGACGGCGATGCTCCACTCGCGAAAGCAATGGTGTCGCAAGGCCCTCGTGTCGATAATGTCCTCGCAACGCCTAAAGTATACCACAGAAACTCCAATAATCAAGCAATGTGCCATCTTAGTCAAGAAACACCTACTAGACCAGCAGAAAGGGGGCGAAAAACGCGGCAGAAGCGGGGCAACCCAGCCGCCCCTGGGAAACAAAAAAATCGGGAAAAGCCACCAGACCTCACTAGAGGAGGCAACTCCGGCGACAAACCAATCGTTGGATCATTCAAGTTTCTACGGTACATGCCTGTATCTTGGGAACAACGATGGATAAGTCCTAGAGCTAGCCAGTACTCGAGTAGATGCAGCCTAGGGTTTATAGTATCCTTGCTTCTAAGACCCCTCCACATGCACCGGTGCCGGGGTTACGGAAACTTTGCTGCCTCGAGTGAGCAAGGATTAAGAAAAGCCAGTCAATAATTCATATGTCCTGATAGGTGGAATACGTAGGCACTCAAATTGAGCGGCCCCCACGCTTAATTGGTCCCGCTAGGTCCGATTGAGCGAGGATGCACAACAGATAAGACATCTCAGCAGGGGCAGAAATGAAGAATTTATGATATTGAAGAAATTATCCGGCAGCCCCCTCCTCTAGAGGTACAGTACTCGCAATGAGGTGACATCTACGGCGACGGCAACCGCTCTTGCATGCCGCTCAGGTCTTCGATAGAAGGCTAGACCCATGCAATAGGAGTTGTGTGCAATACTGCTAGCCGGCTTTCAATGTGAGGGGGATAAAGAATCAGAAGGATACATCGAATACCCCAACAAATTTGGTACCTGCCATTAGGCTTTTGATCTATCGTTAGTCGTCTCCCTCCGCTCGCTGTCCTTCACCATCATGCAGAATGGCTCAATATGGGGCGGTGTGATATAAATATTGGAGCTGTCGGAGGACCTTTCGGAACGGGCTAGATATGTTAACTTGTATCCTTTCCACCACTCTCCTCGCCTCTACTCTTCGCTTGATTCACAAATATTTGCATTTGCCCCCCGCCCTCCATTTACACTTTCTCAGTTAATTCAGCGCGAGTTCAGGGCCCAAACAGAACCAAATTCCACGAATGAACACTGCTGCATCAGATTTGGTTGAGTTGTATAAACTCGAAATAGAATTCTTTCAGGCCACGCTAGACATACAAGAACTGTGGAGAGGGAGAGAGGTTATAAGAGGGCGAAGGAGGACTGGAGAAATTCTGAGGAACTCGGCACCGGAAGCTTCGGTATCGTCTATAAGTTAAACAAGTCGAGGGAGCTACGGGCCGTTATCGTGCGATAAAAGCCATTGATAAGAGGAGACTACCCCCCAACTTTGATTATTCTAGAGAGCTTCTTGTGATGGCGATATTAGCAAAGGTTTGTTTCCCTTTTCCCGATGGGCTTTACCCGGTTTATTCCCCGCCTGGGATTGCTTTGCTGTGGTCTAACGGTTAGCCGTTTTAGCGTCCGGAATTGTTCGTGAAGTTCCTAGGATGGTTCGAGGAATCCGAGACTCTCTATATCGCAATGGAATATCTCCCGGAAGGCGATCTCACCAAGCATGTCGGCTCCCCGCTACAACAAGGGACCGTTCAACCCATTTCAAAGCAGATACTCGAGGGTTTTAGAGTAATGTATTAGAAGGGGATAGCTCATCGTGATCTAAAGCCCGCAGTATGATTCCTACCAAACCCCCCATGGCTCCGTTGTATCACAAAAATACTGATAAATGCGTAGAAAAATTTTGTGGTTTCGATGTCTCCCGTCCGAGTCAAGCTGGGGGATTTCGGAATATCAAAACGGATCCAGCCCCAGGCTACCACAAACTTTAACACTCTGGTGTCAACCCAAATCTACGGCCCCCCGAGGTTCTGGGGGTAGACTCTAATAGTGAAACCTCGGTCTACACGAATTCTGTTGACATTTGGTCACTCGGATGTGTGATATATGAGTTACTCGTAGACAAGGTTATTCGCCTCAGAAACTCAAGTATCTGGTTACTTCTTCGGGACATGGCCCCCTCCCGAAGGTAAACTACAAGGGCTGTCACCCCCGACAGACTATTCCGGAATCTCGTTACTAAAATCCATGCTCTCAATTCAACCCGAGGATTGCCCTACTGCAGAGAATGTATTAGGCAGCGTGTAGTTATTAGGCCTTAAGAGTAACAACGAGGATAGTGGAGACGACCATGAAACAGCACAAGATAGGGACGAGATCAGTTGGAGCAGGAAGAGCCAAGGCAAACTAACTACTCACTGGCATGGCAAACGGGAGAAAAGAAATGGCCGGGGGGGTCCGGTTCCTCCGGGCGATCCAAGGTTCGCCTCAGGAGATGCAGCATCAGGGACGAATCCGAGGTTGAAATCGGGCAGCGACCCAACTGCTTCCAAATCCGCAATTGATATAGCAGTAATGACGCTACCGGGTGTCGCCTCTGCCGAGGATAAAATGGATCTGCTAAACTCCACGGTTATGTCTTGTAAGTAGCACCTCAAATCTCAAATTCAACCCATCAGTAAAACATGTTGCTAATGGGAACCGGTTGCCGGATACTGGGCCTCCTGCAAGCAGTCCCTCAATGCCAAACCCTCACCACGGAAATGGCCCTCAATTAGCCCCAGGGACAAATTGCCGGGCAGGACGTACCCTAAAGCGCGAAGCCCCCGTCCCCACTCCGGATGTACTAAGGAAAAGAACCACGCACTGGCGAATATACTCTACCAGCAAGACTATAACAACTCGGGTCAAAGTCCTCATCCAATTCGGGGGCATCGGAGAATGAGGTCTTGCAGAACTCCGCCCCCAGGGCCCGGGGGAGGGGTGCGGCGGCGGCCGGGGCGGCACAGCCACCTATTCCACTGGAAATCCTATCATAACACCAAGCAAAACTCGAATGACAGAATCCTAACGGCGGACAGAATCCTAACAATGAATGACCTGAACCCTAGTGCTGGACCGAATACTGACCAGAATAACGCTCGTTCGAACCCTAACCAGAATACTAATACCGGCTCGAATCCTAACCGGAATCCTAATGCTATCTAACTCGAGTCCTAACCGGAATCCCAATGTTGGATGGAAACTTGGGACCGGAGGGAATCCTAATATTGGGTTGAACCCCAATGCCGACGACCCAGGAAACCAAAATCTCAGCCGGAATCGAAACCGACTGGTAGCAGAACCCTGTTCAGGCTAAGGAAATAGCACTAGCTACAGAAGTAGAAGAGGACTGGAGGGGCAAATCACATATTATGAAGGACTGGATCAATGGAGGCGTTAGAATATCCGATTTCTTATTCCATAATCCTGTATCATTCAACTATGCACTTGTCTCGTCCATATGATGCGCCTACGTGATTAGATGTCACAGATATTTCCTTAGGTATATAGCTATACTTCACGTAGCAATAGAAAGGTATGTAATTACAGAGGAGGATTTTCTTTTAGTTTACCATGTAGTTCGATAGCGCAGGATTAGAAGCTCATCTTTAAGTCTAAACTACCTATTTTCTCCCCGCTCCTCCCCCCACCACACCCTATCCAAAAATAATCTCGACAGAACGGCACCAGCAAGCCAGGGGTGGGCAAGAGGGGGAAAAACAAATCTAACTTCTCATCGTAAAACCTAGATTAGAAAGAGAAAGAAAAAGAAAAAGACAAACCATAAAAACTTTTAAAATCCACTATTAGATGGTTAGCGGAAATCATCTCGTCAATAGACCTAGTTAGGAATGTTAACGGAATTGCGAATACTAGTTAACGAGATGCAACAAATGCAATGGGCTAATATTATACTCCGAGGTTGGTCTCTGGGCCCGGAGATCACAAGGTACTTCATCCGGAAAGCTTTGTTTAAGCTTATCCTTTCAGAAAGGGCAGCCCGCAAAACCACATATCATCCTACAATATATAGGGGCCAGTCCTGAGTAAGTATGTACTGGCGGTCCACCCCACTTTTACAAATCGTTTATTATAGCATAATACGTACGGTGCTCTTACGCAGGAGGCCAAGAGTAAATCCTCCTATAAAATTTGTCTGAAGCTCGCCCCCTCTACCTGAAAGAAGACTTATGATCCCGCAGAAACCGATAAAGAAATCATGCACATTCGCCTACTCCCTGTGGTGGTGACTGCGGTCCCCGGTTGAGGGCGAATCTGAAATCATAAAAGATCACTCGACAGGTATTTTCGAAATGATGGACTACTCGGTTCCATAGTTATGGCGTCGGGGAACGGGAGCAGGGGGTAGAGGTCTTGTCAGTCCGCCTGTTGCGGCATGGTGCTACCTAGGAGGGTAGACTTGTAATGATTCTAGTGTTCGCCCCCCAGTGGGGCGGGGCCACGAGGAGTGCCAGTACCGCCCCGGTAATGCAGATGAGTTGAGGGTAATATTGTCTGCAGATTGCAGAGTTTTCAGCGAGATGTGAGGATGCGGATAAATTCATGTTTTAGAAGTAGGCCACCGCCTAGACAGCCGTGGCCAACGCCGAGCAGGTTGCTACTAAGCCAGGGTTGTTTTTGTGAGTTAATATTGCATAAGTCCATATTTGTCCGTACCCCGGCATGAGCAGCCCATGTGTTGGGGAGGGAGTAACCGCCGTGACAAATATTACTACCGTACTATATGCGATGACATGACAGTCTAGACTAGTCTCTCTAGCCCGGTCCAATCCAGTTTTTCAATCAATCCTTGGCAGATGCACAAAGAAAGCGCGCTAACGGTACTCTGTTATGCCAGATTTACGTAGCACGGTCTGCGCTTTTATCGATAGGGCGTGCGTATAACGACCGCAGTAATTCTACGCCGTGGGCACCAAATCTCCAGATCGTCCGGCTTCCCCAGCCTACCGGCATGTTGTGTCTCATCGTTACCGCCGCTCCAGCAGATCGATTAGCCTGTTTTCAAGCACTGGTCCTGTTCCACCTCCTATTAACTCCAAAAGGCATAAATGGTGGTTGATCCCCAACTAGGGGGAGGTCAAGTTCGCTGATTAGCCAGGTCAGCCTCCCATGAGCGATCCTGTCCGCTAATAGGCGGTATTCGAACTAATCAGGGTGACAGCCTTGCCTATCATCCCCAAAAAGGGAGTGGAATTCGGGATATGGTAAGAAAGTGAGCACCGGATCGCCAATGCTATTTCTAGTAGCAGAATGACGCTACCCGTGTCACTTTATACCGCACTTTACCGCACCATACAGCACTACTGCAAATCTACGACAATAGGTTAATTTAAAGGCGTGTGACACACAAGACAAGACGGTAAAATCAGACAACTCTTAAATCCCACGTTCACGCCTTACCCGCCAAGTGGTCCCTGAATTAAGGTTTTTAAGTTTTCAGTGAGATCGTGGTTAGTTCGATCCGACACACTAGACGGTCGGACGCCGGGATTGCGGCTTGGGTCTACCTGGCGGGAGGGCGTGGATAGATGGCATAGCAACGACGAAGCTTGATTCCTCATACCACACCCCACTATAACATCCTATACGAGTATGATACTGCATATTTGACAAGAGCGCAGTAGACTACGGTATCCTAATTCACCTCGTTGGGGTGGAGGTTTGCAAGTACAGACTGAGTAAAATAGAGATCGGAGGTAGAGATCGCAGAAAGCATCAGGGAAAATGGAAAGAAAGACATGATATGATAAAAAGGAGATGCTAGAAGAAAGATAGAAAACCTCGATAAGAAAGTAGGAGGGGCAGTGCGCTAGAGAGGGAAGGAAAGAAGTGGAATGCCTTCAGGGAAACGGCGAACGAAGCAGCGGATCCTGATTCCGATAAACATGATAATTAACAACCATACTATCACTCAAAGAGTCCCCATCATCATCACTCTCAACACCACTCAGCGCCCTGTCACGTTCCGCTTTCTCCAAAATCCTCTCCAATTCCGTATGTCCCATTGCGCCAGCATCCCCCGAAGGTCGGATCCCGTTCCTATTCTTGATGCGGACCCGAGCGCCCCCCTTAAGCAACAATTCAACCATATCCTTCTGCCCCCGGGATGCCGCGGCATGCAGCGGGGTTTCCCCGGCATTATCCTGCACATCCAGCCCCGCCCCGTGTCTAATCAACAACCTCGCGAAATCAATATAGTCCTTTTTGACAGCAGCGTGTAAGGAGGTAGCCCCATATCTAGTCGGGACATCACAAGCGCCGGTAGAGTGCATTTTGGGCAGTAGCAGGCGGGCAACGTCAAGGTAGTTGTCCTCAGCGGCGCGGTAGAGCGGTATGACGCCGTTAACGTTGGCGATGGCGGCGTTGGCGCCACACGACAGCAGCATGTGTACGGCTTCGATGTTGCCAAAGGTCGCAGCGTAGTGCAGGAATGTGTTCCCCGTGATATCAGCATGGTCGACGCTGAGGCCGTGGTTGATGAGCAAGCGCATTATGCCAAGTCTTCCGAGCTTAACAGCATTGTAGCATTCCTTCGCCACGTGGGATTTTCGCGCGTCGGCATTGGAATCGAGTAGTTGCTTCACGATCACCTCGTGCCCTTCGCTCACGGCGAGGCTTAGTGGCGTAGAGGGCGTCTGGCTCGTGTCCACGACATCCACCTTCACTCCTGGCTTCTCGAGAATCGCTCTCACGATGTCCGGGTTCTTGCTTTTGACCGCGTAGTGCAGGGGTGTTCTCCCATCGCCCGTGCGGGGAATTGCGTTGACGTCCGCGCCTAATTCTAACATTCGGAGGGTAGAGCGAGTATTCCCCGTTTGGATGCATCGGCAGAACATGGACTTGCCGTATCCGGAATGCTTCACCGCGGTCCGGTAGAGAGTCAATTCGAGGAGTATCGAGAACCGGCGGTTGCACTGTAACAACGCCGAAATACCCGACACAGGGAGAAGCTCCGCAACTGCGAGCACCAACTCGTTCGGTAGCTCGAGAAACTTCGACTCCTTCTCCTCCTCTTTCTCCTCATCCTCCACAACCTCTTCCGGCTCCACCACCACCTCTTCCCTCTCCTCTTCCTCTTGTTGCTGCCTCTTCGCCTGGAAGTCATTCTTCAACTGTATCGCCTCGGGAATCGGTGGCCTCAGCATGGCACCCCGACTGCTACTTCCACCACCATTCCCACCATCATAAAAAGCAGAAATAGCCGGAGGTGCCGTCATCCTTCTCGCCGCTACCGCGGGCGTAGCCATCATCTCACCCAAAGCCGGCGATGACGGCTGCGACATCGGTATAACCCTCGAAGCATCAATTGAAAGCCTCGGACCAGGAATATCAACAGACAAAACAGGCGGAGGTGCATTCGTCGGCCTCTGCCGCCTAAACTTCCGGAAAAACCGACGCATTTTGCAAGAATAAATAAGACAAAGTAAAAAAACCTCGCCTTTAACCGTGATGGGGGAGAGAGAGATGTAAGGTTTGGCGAACAAAGACCCAGAAACTTAATAAATCAATGAAAAAGATAACAATCACGAAAACCGGTCGGGGAGGAAAAAAATAAACAGCAGCAGCACACCCCCGCTTTCTTATTTCAACTTTTCAATTACGGCTCGGGTGACACACTTGGACGCTGCTGTGTGGGAAGGCGTTACACGGCGAATGAGGCTGTTGAGAGGAGTGTTGGGGAAATACGACATGGTAGGCTGAAAATCAGTTATCATTGGAGGAATGAAGAGAGACCGGGATGGACAGTCTTCCAAGCAGGTCTGTGCCCTGCGGGTTCTCTGCTTTGCTGTATTGTACCAGTACTAAAGATAAATTACAGCAAGTGCATGTAGAGTAGAAAAAAGGCGAGAAAAACACAAATGCGGCGGTCGGAGCAGTGCAATGCTCTCAAGGCATGACAGCCAAGTTACCTCGCGGTTTTTCATTGAAACCGGTAAATAATAAAAAAAGGTGCAGATTCTTATCAGGATGGGATTCTAGAGGTCGATTTTCGGCTGGGGTTTTCTTTTCTTTTTTGCACTTCGGATTGGATGGAGGGGTTGTAGCCAATCACATTTCGTCACTCGTCTCTTGGCACTTGTTGTGCTTTTGTTATTTCGGGATGTCCCGTTTCCGGTCTGGATCGCTGGGTGAATGAATGGGTTTCTCGGCGTGGGGGGGGAGATGCTAAGTTCTGCTCGCTTTGGGCATTCAGACGTTCTTCATGATACACTCGAGCAATAGCGCAGCGGTTTACACAAGGTCAATCGAAGAATACCTACAATATACATTTCTTGCAAAAACCGACAAGCCGCCGGTTCCCTCCAGAAGCGCCCTTAAAACTACAGCCCCCAACTTAGATAACATCGGACGAACGGCATAGCACCGGTATCATACCAAAGTTAGACTAGAAGCGGAAGATTCTTCAACTCCCCCGAAACTAGGCTATGGTTGGGGAAACCTTAAAAGGGGGCACTGTCGACATTGGTTTGCTTAGTAATACGTGTTAATTTGTGCCCCGATGCAGTGAACCACAGGTGGTTCGCTTTCTCTATCGTATTAACTGTGCCTCTTAGTAGTTTAACAGCAAATAACTGGGATTCGACACCTGCTCACCCCAAACCCTAAACCCCTATTTCGCCTAAAAGTTAACGTATTTGAAACTTCCCCCCATTTCCTGAATCCCCAGATCATAGCCTATCGAGAAATAAAGAGAGGGCAGAAATAGAAGCTGTTGGGGAGCCTTAGCAGTTTGAAGCCAAGAATTTGGCGAGCCGGAAGTTCTCTAGTTAAATGCTCCCCCTACCACATTACCAGCCCATGCAACACCCCACCCAATAACCCTCCAACCATCTAAGCAGCCTAGCTTCTCCTGGGCTCACCATCGGCCCTCTGGAGCGACTGCGATGTCCACCCCGTCACCGTCACTCATCCCGTGAGTGGAAACCTTCTTTATAAAAAGATAAGCAGATGATTTGGACGAGATTCGAACTCGCGCTCTTTCGAATTGCGGTTTTGAACCAAGGTCCTAAACGCAACGCCTTAACCACTCGGCCACCAAATCGTACCGCAGGTACTCTTAAGATGCTTCAAGTGGTTATTTCCTTCTGGCCTTCTTATGGTGGCTCGGCTCTCTAAGTTGAACCAAGGAAGGAGGATACAATATCATGGAACGAGAATAACCCAACATTACAGGAAATTTTGTTATCTCACAACCAACGTCCATAACCTGTCAATTTCCCGTCCCCCTTCTAAACAATTTAAGAAGAATTGACGATAAAAAGTGAATAAAGTGAAGGAGAAAAAATCAGACGGACGCCATCCACCCCGCCCCTGCTAGCTCGGAATCATGAAAGGAAACCGAACTCCTGATGCTAGACATATACAGGAATATCCTTGGGATTTGGATGACCCTGAATAAGCGAAAGAAAAAAAGGGAAATAAGTCTAGAGGGAACTTGCTTACTCTCACGCGCTCTGGATACCATTTCCTCAAGTATATTGCTCACACGACGCTAAGAAACCATCTGGGACAAACCAACAATGTTACCATCGCAAGGGCTAGGGAAGCAAAAGTCCGGTAAATATGTTCGGGCAATTAGATCACATCCGGGCCTTCACCCTTAGTTTTTAGAGCCGCATGAGGTATATCTTCGTGCTCCGCCAGCGAGGGTTTGGTATCCATGGGGGCTCCAAAAAACCATCCCCCTTTCTCCCAATTCCCGGGCTCGTAAGCATTTTTCGCCCTTATGGCTGGGTCCCGGATACCGTCTAAAAGTAGCCCTATCCTTTTGAAGTCGATAGGCTTCAGTATCCATCCATCAAAGCCAAGGTTAACATATTCTGTTCGCCTCTCTTCAGCCAGTGAAGCTGAGACAGCAAAGATCGGTACACGGCGATTAATGCGGTGCCTTTCCGGGACACATCGGTGTAAATCTGCTCCTTCAAATCGACGGATGTGGGTGGTTGAGGTTCCCCCATCCATGATGGGCATCTGTAAAGGTCAGGAACCATCACTAAACTTAGATCAGTCAAACTTACCTGCATGTCCATCAAGACGATATCGTAGTTTTGGCCATGCTTGGTATATAGGTCCACACATTCTTCTCCATTTACAGTAAGGACAACCCCATGACCCATCTTTTCTAAGCGCTTCTTAATAATCTTACTATTGATTGGATCGTCTTCTGCCACCAAGACTTCATACTTCTCCGGGGACCCTGTGGGCGAATCGGTATCGTCAATGGGGGGTAGTTTCATATGTGGTGCTGTATCTGTTGCGGGCGGTAGTGTGGGGTTAGAGTTTCCGTCTGGCTCTCTTAGGGCCTTGATAGGCGCGACTAACCCCCCCTCCATCTTCTCGTCAGGCCGCTGTTGTTGCGTATCGAGACCTATGGTGTCTAGGAATGACTTCGTGCGTATGCCAGCACCTGGCCTGGTGGGTGGGTCATCCGAAGCCGTGCTCAAATGGGGACTTGAGGTCGCATGAAAAAACCGGTCGGTTTCGTTTTCCCTATTAGTTGTACCGCCAAGGGGTCCTGAATTGTTCATACTCGCGCCGCTATTTCTCTTCGCCATATCTTGAGACCCGTAGTTCTGAGAATCAATTAACAATATCTCACCAGGAGCAGGAGTCGCTGAAGGTGGCTGTGGTGAGGGCGACTTTTGCCTCTCGGCCACTCTTTTCTTCTGCTCCAAGCCAAGCTCCGCTTCAGATGCAAGTGAGAACGGAAGGCTGATAGTAAACCTAGAGCCCTTCCCCCGCTCAGATTTTAGTCGAAGCTGGCCATTCATATTCCTCACAATCCGGGCCACAACTGCTAACCCGAGCCCTAAAATCTTCTGCCCTGGGATTTTAGACTCCGCGTTAAAGGATAGAGGTGGGCTTTCGTTCCCCCCCGTTTCTTGACGACCCATCACATCCTCGGTGTGAACCTGCTCGAATTCCCGGAAAAGTGCCTCCAGCTTCTCCGGTGACATTCCAACCCCGGTGTCTCGGACCACAACTTCAATCTGGCATCGGCTGTCTGCAACCTGGGACATCCAAATCTCAACCCTAACACCGCCCTCTGAAGTGTGCTTAACCGCGTTTCCTGCGATATTGGAAACAGCCTGCCGTAGTCGTGCCCGGTCACCCTTAACAAATTTAGGCAACCCTTCGTATTCAACAACTTCAAGGGTGATGTTCTTCCGCTCGGCACCTGATCTATATCTCTCGGTAACATCACGAATTGTTTTGGAAAGGTCGAATGTCTCCTCCATTATCAAGTTTTGGCCTGCCTCGGTACGGGTGAGATCTAACAGATCGTTGATAACGTAAATAAGTGATTTGGACGCAGAGTGCGATCTCATCAGATTATCCCTCGTCTCATTGTCAAGAGGGCTCTCCAGTGCGATCTCAAGGTAATTGATAATGGCGTTAAGCGGCGTCCGGACTATATAAATAATGAACAATAGCGCCTGAAACGGAACCTACAATACACTCACCTTCATGAGACGCGTTAGCTAGGAGCAGTCGGGTGAGTTGACTAGTTTTCAGTGCCGCCTCTTTTTGTCTCCAAACTTCAATAAACTTGCCATAGATCAAACACAGGACCGCCGCCGTTTCAACTGCACACCAATAACAAATTTAGTCTCTGAAATTAAAATGTAAAAATCACACATTGCTCACCCTGTTCCTCAGTCCAATCTCTAGATTTTCCCACAACCGTCTCACTCCAAATTTTGAAGCTCTTCCTCGGTTCTAGATACTCCTTCGTACCCTCTTTCACGTTCTTCTCGTAGGGGTTTCCAGCCCAGTTAACTTTCCATAGCTGGCCCTTGCGAAAGAAAACTATGAAATCTTGTCCTCCTACACTAAGTGGCACAAGCAGCAATCCCGCAATTATTAAAAATCCAGGGCCGTAATTGAGGTCTGGAAAGTCGACACTAAGATTTTGCGAAGTAAGCACTGAAGTGAACTTGCGCTCCCGTAAATATTCCAACATTGCAAGCGATTCTTGTGAATGTTCGAGTTGACCGAGGACCTTAGTTTCCCCGCGAATTGAAAGTAAGCCAAAGTCGGCGTCGAATATTTTCAACAGATCGTCCGAACTAGCGACAATATAACCACTAGGGTTCTGCTCTGTCGGGACTGTATTAATCAATTTCCGAGCTTGAAGTCTCGATGCATAACTTATCCTCTCGATACTCCTGCTAGCGGTTTCCCCAATGAGTCTGCACATTTTCCGTATAGGAAAACTCACTCTCATCCCCTTCTGACCGTAACTGTGGCATGAAATGAGCCCCCAAAGTTCACCGAAGGCCGTAAGTGAAATGCTAGTGCTTGCCCGTACCGCCATATTTCTAAGGTACTTAATGTGAATTGGGCTCATTGCCCTCAGATATGAGTGGGTCATGTCAAGAGGGTCGTCCAGATACTTTTTACTCTTGCACACAAGGCGAGCAGTCACCTGATCTCTATCGTATAACAGCCTAACTTTGTTGAGGAGATACAAATCCCTTGCTTGCTTCGGGATATCCGAGGCCGGAAAGTGAAGGCCTTTGTATAAGTCCTTGGTTGCTCTTGGGTCGACCAATTCTGTAACTACTCGGCCATTCCAGACCTCGTCAAACCGGTAGATCATTACACGGTGAAATCCTGTAAGTTCTTTAACAATCCCAACAACCACTTTTAGAAAGACATCAAGAGCCGAGGCAGATGACAATTGCTCTGTGTTTTAGACGTTATTAGCGTGCCCACCCTCATAGGTTATATTATGAAAAAGAGACTTGATAAATTACCCTGAATCTGGCTCATGAGACTAAAGACCTCCATTGCTGCAGCTTGTCCCCTGCGCTTCCGGGCATTCCTTAGGATTCGCAGAGGCCTGCTAGCACTTAGGGTGCTTTCCAATAGATCTTGTTCACTCGGGCTTGAATTCAATGTGTCCTCAGGTAGTGGGGGTGTTTCCTCTTCCGCTGGGCTGAAAAGTGGGTAGATGTGATCGTCTTCCAATTCAAATTCACAAATGAGCAGGTCGGGATTTTTTTCGGCAATGTGGATGGCACACCAAAGTTTTATTTCTGTTGAATTAGGGGAAGTTACCGTCAATGGGAAGACGTCTGGTCCTGAATGCACAGGATCGGAATCGGAATCTCGGACAAAGTCCAAATGTTCATGCAGATTCTCGGTCTGCTCTTCGGAAAGGATATTGCAAAAGCTGTCCAAGGCGAAGAGTGCTGCTGGTGAGTAGCCAATTATTTGCTCAGAATTCTGCAGCCAAATGATTCAGATTTTTGGTGATCATATTGTCGACAGGGATGAATCGAAGGAAAGGTACAAACCTCGCTAACAATTTCTATACCAAGCCTTCCCTCCACGTCTTCTTTAAGAGCTATTAAAGCACCAAACCCTTGGACTGCCCCGGGTATGTGTATTGGCTCATCTTCACATCTTTGTATACTTTCACCCCCAGAAACACCTGTGACTACCATATGCCCTTCATCTGTTACCAGATGCTTGAATCTTGCAGTCACATATCCGTCATCGCTTCCCCCCGTCGGAGTCCCATATCGAAGACTTTTGTCGGATGACTCCGAAGCACTGCAAAGGATTTTTTCTCCGGCCTCACACTCTCTGGTAGTACTTCGCTGTAGACTCTGCTTTGATGTCGGAATCCCACTAGAGTTTCCCGATCCTCCCTTTCCTCCAACCGGAGACGTAATGGACGACCTCCTATCTGGGCTGGCTATTGTTGATGTTTTCCGTGCCCTGGGTTGACTACCGCTCCTCGCATCTGATGACCCTTCCCCCACATCGCTACTGCAAGCACTCCAGTGAACGTCAGGAGCCGGTGAGCCCGGCCCGGGAGGGGGTCGTGATATGCTGACTACTGATCGAATAGGATAGACGATATCACAGCCATCTGGCGGGAGCGGGCTAAGATCGCTCCCTGGACTCGTGGCAGCAGCAGAGCTCACTGGAGATGTGGGGCCACGATGATGGAAGTAAAAAGGAAGCGATTCAGAAGACGGCCTTCGACGAGCGGGTGAAGGCGAAAAAGGGGTTTGTTTATCCTGTGACTCCGAGAATGTATCGACCTCCAAGGGGCTGTCAACAATATTTTCGGCCTGTTTGTCCCCCATTATAGCGATAATAGGCGGGGTAGCCGGGGAGTGTATATTGGAATGTTCAGGGTCAAACGTATTGCGTTGCACTGGACACCGTAGGCTGTGATCGTGTACAGTCTGCTCCGGAGTCGCGAGGGTTGGCAAATCTTTGCAATCTGATGGGTCGGGGCTAATTTCTGTGCGGGAACTCGCAGCGCCAGAATCCCGCAACGCAGAAACAGACCATATGCTCAGAGGCAGCAAAAAATCCAGCAACGCTCGAGCACCAGGCACATGACATCGATAGAAAACGCCCCTACCGCAGTCAACGCGGGCAGGAAACTGGGGAAGCGCGAAATGTGGTGTCCCTGCTAAAAAAAACCCAATATTCTGGGTATTGTGGGTTCTCTGTATGTTGCGGAGAAAATTCGCTAGACAAAGGACCGCAAAAAAATCCTCTCCTAGTGGAGCGACGATGCAACCAAAAAGAGCCACAAGAGCGACTCCGATAATGAACCTTATCACCTCTCAAAAAAGCCTTAGAAGTTCGAGAAACAAGTTCTCAAAGGGTTAAGCTATTACAAACCAATATATAACCTCAGATCTTTGATGAATTCTCTTGTTCCATTGATATTGTGGACTTACCAGAGTTCTTGGGATATCCGGGCTCTTTTAGACTCATCCGGGGTAATTAGCACTTGGCAAGCCACCCACTGGACTCGGGGATCCAACGTACACCTGGTTCTTCAAAGCGGAACTCTCAGTACGGCTCCCCGTAAACGCTGTTGTGCACCAAGCTCTGAAAAAACTGAAAGAAAAAATCCCCGAAAAAAATCCCCCAGGGAACCCCCGGCTTTGGGCTCCTTTTCGCAACTTTTAGGAAACCCACAATAAGCTTTGCTATGCAACATCTGGAATTCAATCCTACCTGCTCGCGAGTGTTCGTGGATGCAACGCTGAAGGGTTTGGTGGCTTGCCAGGGACTTTGTCCCCCCGCTGTCTACTGTCCGGTATCTCATGGCGCCCGACGAGGGAGGATCGACAGCCTCACTGCTGGCGATAGGTGGGGTCAAAGTATTCGACACACCAATAGTGGCACGACGTGATATGGGAATTCGAAGAGCTTTTTCCAAGCCAGCCTAGAGCTGGACAGGCAAATCGACGGATGGGTTGGATGAAAATTCGCAAGTCCAACGATGCCCCCGATGTCGGGTGCTGATTTGTCTCAGGATAAGCACTTAAATTGGACATTTTCCCAGTGGGTGGGGCTTGTGGAGGAAACTTAGAAGGTGTCCCTCTCTGGATGTCGCTTCTGCCGGTACCAAGCTCACATTTAGATCCCTGAAGGGGTTGAGAGATATCATCTCAGAACGCTCGCTCCTATTGGAGCAATTTCAGAATGCCTGTCCTTAGGACTGCTGGCGCGATACCGCCCCCAACTAATCCCACGATCCCACGCACGCTCCAAGTTTCCCTGGCCAGATCAACATCAGATTTCGCGTTTCTCCCATCTACTGCCTCGTGTGCGGGTGACGCATGCCAAGATTTGCGACACACGTCGCCCACTCACGTAAGGATGTGCTCGAGTACTCGGGTAGACTACAGCACAGGCACTTGGTATGTTGCAAGGGACTCTCACCACGCCGGTTCAGATCTGGGGTATGTGCTCGAGCACAAGGGGCAGGTATTTAGCGATCGAACACCCCACTTCAGGGTCTCTCCGATTTTTAAAGATTTTGGCCGGTAAGCCACCCGATGTGTGCGAAGACTTTCTGCCGGCCCCTTGCACCAAGAATCGAAGGGATCACCGTAGTACGGGTGGGACCTCTTGGCTTACAATGCAACTGCACTGCTAGTTTCACAAAATCCATAAGCAAGAGACCAATTCTCCGAAGAAGAAGACGAGGTCGTTAGTCAGAGTTCCAAAGTGCGGGATGTTACCTTAAAAAAAAATTGAGCGCCGCTGCGCCAGTGCTTGCATCTCTCTTCTACCGAACTTGACACCGCGCCGCCAAACCATCTTGCAAACCATCCCTAGAGCCGGTACTGGTACCGCAGCCTATCGCTCCAATCAGCGATTTATGAACTACGAATCTCCTGTCTAAACCGCATTGAAGCAGCGTGATGGGGCACCTTGTAGCCAGATCGTTGTCGACATCAGGTGGGGGCATGTCTGTATGGATTCGTGCCTCTGTTGGGATTAACACAGGTTGCTGTTGGGTATATTCTGCTACCGTACCGTGCTCTGCAAGCACTCAAGTAAACGGTGACCCGTATTCATGGGCTCAAAGTAACATTAACCAGAGGTATCGTACAAGTCTGAGCATTACAGCGGATGTACAGTACGATCGTACCTACGGCTCGACTCCGAGGAGAAATTCACAACCAAAGAGCCAATCTACCCCGATTACATGGAAGATCGTTTGGTATCATTATGCCCGGGGACCTTAATAAAGAAAAACAAAAGATTATCTGCGTGGAAGGGGGAGAAATTATGGAGGAGAAAGTCTTGATCTTGATTCTTCGCACTCAGGAGGAAAACTAATGTCCTTAAATACATAACTCAAAAAACTTTTACATTCTAACTTCTTCCTTTCCTAGACCGTCTTTCCCTACCATAATGTTCGCTGCATCCTTTCTCCCTCTCTCCAACCTCCCCTGCCCGGTTCACGTCCATTCTCTCCATTTCCTCCGGTTCATCTCTCTTCCATTCCTACTGCTTCTTCTTCCCTTCCCTTCTCTTCTTACATACTTCTTCAATGCGCACCCAGCTCCTACTTGGTTCTCCATTTTCCAGATTATTCGTGTTCGTCCTTTATGCGAGAAGTGATGAATTCCAGAGATGTAGTCGTGGTTCTTGAGATATCCAGACTGGGCTATCAATCAAAGCGCCGGTGATTCACAATACTTAAAGGGTCAGCACAGATCATGTCAGAGGCGCAAATACTGCTCCTAGAGCCAACATACAAAATGGTCGCTTTCCAAGTTTCTTTTTCTCACCGGTCTAATGGCTGCCGTTGAGGTGGATCGGAGAAGAGGTGAATTACTTCTACAGAATTGGGTTTGAGGCGGATGAGTTGCACCGCTGAAATTTGTGCCTCTGTTCCAAGTCACCTGTATTTTGAGCACTATGGATATGGCGTGATATCGACCCACGGGGTGCCGCAGAGCGGGCTACCCCGGTGCTGACTCACTTTTAGAGCGGCAGAACCCTTCTGTTATGCTGATAGATTGACTAGATATACCGTAGCGGCCCCGTCTCCTAGAACTTGGGTCGTGCTTTTCAATACTTATAGTATGATACTAGGGTGTGAGCAAAAGTACGGCGAAGTCTTGGCTGCCATTTACATAGAAATTCTGTGAGCCATGTTTGCCAGACTTACCCACCCCTGTACTTGTAACTATTATTGGGTCTACTAACTTAGTACAGTCTTGGCAACAAAATAGTTCCCTCACAATACCTCTGTCAACATTTGAAGAAAAGGGTTTTGGAGGGAAAAATAATAATATTGGGGCTGTATTGCCCTAGTATTTCCTCCTTCACTAGTCTAGCTAACAATAATGTACAGTATCACAGATCATAATCACCTCCAACCAACTGCTACTTGGGTTGACCAAGCCCGAGTCCAATGTCGGCTGCACACTTGAGCTGGCCAAAAAACCTATCAATCTGTCCAAGGGTAAACCTCATCTGTGATGTGCTTCTCAGCCTGACCCCATGGTGGTGCTCTAGAGTAGAGGTATACTCATCATGAAAGGTGTTGAATTGCCCTAATACTCCGAGTCTATAATCCTCCACAGTGACCCATGCCAATTCGGGATTATCAGGAATATTTAAAGAAGGGGCATAGTTTGGAAATATGAGTGGGTAGTTTTGGAGAAGCCAATCATTGTTAATTTGACCTGAGAGTGGCACTCTACTAGTAAGGCCTAGCAATATTAGAAGTTGAGTGCCCAATTCAAGAAATGCTAATAACTTACTCCTGGTAGAATCAGATCCTGCTCTACCGGCAATTCCTCAACCTGAAGAATCAACTCTCCCACAATTATCATCTCCGCCAGCACCTCCAGATTCCGGTTCACTACCCTTAAACCAGTTACTGGGCTTATCATCCTCCCCTTTATTGTCAGAGAGTGAACCTTGAAACCCCACCCCTATTTCCCCCTCTATCTTTCTCAGAATCTGGCCTATCATGCATCTCCAACAAGGCCATACGTCCTTCCGCATCTTCACTAACTCTATTATTATCGCCATGATCATCACCATCCTTATGATAGTCATCCTCATAATAGTCATCCTCATCATCGCCATTCTCATTATGGCTGTTCTCATTATGGGCGTTCTCATTATGGCTATTCTCATTATGGCTGTTCTCATTATTGCCATTCTCATTATCACCATCTTTATCATCTTCATCATTATCATTCCCACCTTGTCGTCGTCATGGTTCTCCTAACTCCTGTCCTCACCATTGGACTCCAGTCAGTACTCAGGGGTGACGATGGTAGTCTTTTTGGGCTCCTCTGGGTATTCCCTGAAGCATATATTATATATTTCATGCCAGTTCAAGTTTCTGGCAAGAAAGCCTTGGTACCTTTGCTGGAGCTAATAGTCTAAGCACTCAGGCTGGAAAATAGGATAACTGATTGCTCTAGGGTGTGTGGCTTGCTGGTGCCTAACGATTAGGCTTTTCTTGGCAGCTTGGTAATTACAATCCTCAGATGGGCACAAAAGAAAAGGGAAGTGTACTGGGTAGAGGTACTGCCTGGTTTGAGGTGTTAATTATTGTATGCTGGTAGCTAATTGGTATAGAAAACATACCTCAGGCACAGATTAGGAGTTTTTTTCATCGTGTATAACCTCATTATATCTTTATCACAGCTCAGGAAATAATAAGGGCAAAAGACACTGTCATCACTATCCTGGTCAGTGAGGGGAGTGGGTGGTGCATTATCATTTTCTGGTATATACTTCCTTTTCTTTTTGGCTCTTATAGCCCTTCCTATCCTTGTTTGGATCCCTTTTGAGGACTTTTGATTGCTGCTTTATTGAAAAGTAAACGGCCAACTGCCTCTAGGAAATCCTTGGATAGTAGAGACAAGAAGGATAGGGGAGAGGGGCTGCTTTTATGGGGAGTTTTGTGGGGAGTATACATCCTTCCTTGGAGGGGTATTCGTTGCTAATTTGTACACCTTTTACTACTAGTGTAGTATGCTCTTACGGAGACACAAGGTAGGATGCATATTGGAGTTCCGCAAAGGCTCACACAAAATATGAGATAGAAGGCCACACGACTTTGTCCAAGCAGAAGAGATATGTGAGTGTCAGGTAGGATTGGAGTGAATACAGAAGACATTGCGTGAGGAGCAGGCAAGGGGGGGCAGAACTTTCCTCTTATATATTTTTGCCTTTACAGTCTACCCACTGTGACTCAACTCACATACAAATTAGGGTCTAACCTTCCCATTCAAGACCACCTGTCCCAGTCCCACAAAGATCAATACATGCCCTATCACCTCTCCTCCACTCCTTTTCCTCTTTTTGACTTATTAATATACATTTCATACATATATCAGTAAAATATGCTAGGACTGATGAACAATAATAGTATGTGCAACCACATAGTGAAGCGTATTATCGATGTTTTCACTCTCCTAGCATCACTGGAGCCTCTACTAGTATAACTTACTATTATCCCTCTGTTACTAACTCTTGAGAGATTACTCTTGATTGGTGGGGCCGGATGACCGGCCCATAATCCAGAAATATTCGCTCAAAGCAGCCAATATTTTAGCCATGCCAACCAGACTCCCCCCTCCAATCCCACAATTTTGTACAAAGGATAAGAATAAGAAATCTATATTAACAATGTAAATATTCGTTATTTAAATTACATAGTATACTAGAATTGATTGTTCCCCTGTAATATCACCATCTTCTCTTCAAAAAGAAACCTTCCAATACCCCCTACACCTGACTGATTAACCTCATCTCGAACCCACTCAGGCTCCCTATAACTATTATGGTAAATACTAGTACTAGCTAGAACTCTAAAATAGTAGGTTGTATTGTACTAACTGGTTGTTTTAATATTTGGATGCCTGGGGGTAAAGATACATCCAACCGAGTGCTAAGGTGTCTGAATACTCATTGCAATCTACTACTACTAGTAGACTGAGTCGGGGGTGCTAGTAAGACCTTTATTACATCTGTTACACTAGTGCACAGTTCAATTCTCCTAAAGATGAGCAATTCGAGGACTTTAGTTACAGGCTACAGTATATTATCGACTTGTAAGATGTGATATGTTAGGGCCTACTAGTTGATATTGAGGTTTATTCCAACACCAAGTTCTGTTCCCCATTGACAGGATTTTAAAGATGGGGGATAATGTTGAAGTGGTTGTTTTACGGTTTCAACCTGAGAAGGATAAGGTGTTGCGAATGCGGATATCATAGTACTAGAACTGACTTGACCTTTTCCCACAAGGCAAGTTATATAATAATAATAATATACAGTATTTGTGAGTACATGATATGGTAAGTATCATCCTCTAATAGCAGCCCTCAATCCCTACAGTATAATACCGGTATAGTGCAAACTAACACAAACCACGTCCTCAAACCACTGCAGGTCACATGCAATCTTGAACTAGTCAATCTCAAGAAGTGATTTTTTCAACAAAAAGACTACTGAGACAAAGATATTTGCAAGGAGAAAAGGCCAATGGTTTTTTAAAAAAAAATCAAGGCATGCATGCAAAAGTAGCTCAAGTTTAAAAAGTCAAAATTTTGGTAGGAGTGAAACTAGTGATAGAATCTACCCAGTTGCAGACTGAAATATACTGTAAAGTAGAAATAACCAAGAGATGGTGATAATGGAAAATCAGAAAGACCATGAGCATAAGACTTAAGAACATTATCACAACATATAAGGAAGATAATTATAATGATTGCTGCCAGTACCTCAGCTGCCATACTGTTTGGTGTCTGGAGGTGTACCATTGTGAGGGTATTTCAATGCCTTCCCTTAGTTGGATGGTGTGTTACACATGCTGTATTTCACTTCAGTTGCCTCTGGTATAGCCTCTTAGTAAATCAGTCAATAAACCTGTAGAAAGTAGCTCTGAAGATAAGCTGCCTAAAGGCTTTCACAAGACTAAGACACAGACTGAAGCACTTAGACCAATTGAGAAGAAAAAGAAACATTGTGAATTGACTGGTTGATCCATGTATGGTTGTTTGTTGTTAGACTAAAATACAGGAAGAAGATATTTATACGCAGAGCACCTCTGTGCCAAGGCCCACTATCTCATGAATTTGGCCACTGCCAAATAGGCTATCCACAACATCAGACGTCCCTAGTACAAAACCCTGCCCCACACCATTTCACTTTACTCAGTGTGTCTTGGCAATTATTAGCTCAATTTGGATCAGTTGCCACAGTAAGGCGGTATCATACACAAGAACAAAAGTCCAACAATGAAAATGCGTCTATGGCAACCAACCTGACAACCAAATGCCAAGCTGGAAGTAATAAATACATTGTCACTTTCTCCCATAGAAGTGTTAGAATAGTTCATATGGTGAAGAAAAATAAGCAGCCCCTGTCCTCCTAAGACCATAAGCAGTTTTCTGAACCACTCTGCCGACCCACCCCGGACGCAGGACCGGACGGACTGCTTGCAGTAGTCTGAGTTTTTTCAAGTCGATGGACAGGCTAGGGCAGATGGAGGTAGGACCAGACGCCCTACCTGGCCCGGTAGGGCCCCATGAAATTTTGCTGTTACATTTCTTCAGCTGGTATACTCACAAACTTGAGATTCATGATTTCACCAGACTCATACATTATGATTTGGCAAATCGTGTGATGTGCGTAAACAAATGAGTAAAGAAGAGTACATCTTCAAGCAATAAAATAGATAGAAGCCTTTGAAAAAATAGAACTCAAAAACCACCAGCATGAATCTGCAAGGCGACAAGCATATTGTCAACCTTTTGAATATCCGTCCCTTCCCATCCAACAGTGCCCTAGAAAGAGTTCTCATACTGTCGGAGTGTAACGACCCTACAGATAGGTAGCTACAGTGGACTAGACTCAAGCCCGTATGGTATACCAAGTGGTAACCATATTGCGGATAGGCCAGTATACTTAGTATACTACCGGTAGACATAAGTTGGTACAAGTGTCTACAAAGTGACTTGGTGACATAGGGTTAGACAGGGTAACCTAGGTAGGCCAAAGTTACCCTACTAGGCAGGGTAACCTTCGGAGAAAATGTTCGCGTAAAGTTAAGGAAACATAGTAAACGTTGCACGGGTCTCCGGGGTAACATTATATGTGGTCGTGTGGACTCCCGAAGAGAATAAAGGCATAATAGGGTGAAGTTACCCTACCTTGGAAACATGATTACCCTACCTTAGGGACCCAGTTACCCTACTGAGGTACTCCAGTTACCCTACCTTCACCGACAAAGTCATCTGCGGACTTAGGGAGAAGTTATCCCACCATAGTGGGGCTCTTAGATGTTCTTAGAGCAGCTTCGTATGGTACGAAACGGACTACTGACGGAGCAGGAGTGGTCCCAACCTCCTGTAACTTTCAAGGGATATTCCTAACACCCCCCTGCGGCCATCAGCAAAAATGGATTCTGCGTCTGATCCGCCGGCGTTGCGGCCTGACGCAAGCGCCGGATATTCTGCGTCCCGTGCGTCCTGTGCGTCCTGACTTGCATCGCAACGTTCCTTACGTCCTGACGCAACGTCGCAACGTTCCTTACGTCCTGACGCAACGTCGCGTTCTCCCGACGTCCAGACTACTCTAGATTGTCCCTCTCGTCGCCTCTTCCTCCTGATCGTGCTCGCTCCGCTTCGCTTCTTCTCTGCGTCCTGACGTATCCCGCCCCTCATCCCCGCTCGAGTACTCTCAACCTGAATTAATTCGCTGCTTCCTCAG
>Ga0307517_10003115_pt1 | contig 26132 bp, 5 predicted proteins | sample 23_EM_MG_FD_194515 | JGI IMG/M metagenome (GOLD analysis project Ga0307517, IMG submission 194515) | Populus trichocarpa ectomycorrhiza microbial communities from riparian zone in the Pacific Northwest, United States - 23_EM | ecosystem: Host-associated > Plants > Roots > Unclassified | place... | reverse complement strand
TGGGCTGAAATTTTGCAGAGAATTACTATCCCAGAAATCAAAGGGCACCCTTGGTTTCTGAAGAACTTGCCTGTAGAGTTAACTGAAGAGGAGGATGGCAGCTTACAAATTGACGATGCAAAAGAGGAATCACAACGTATTGAAGAGATATTAGCTATGATTCAAGAGGCTAGGAAACCTGCAGAGGGGCACAGAATAGGCGGACAAGTTTTTGGTGGGAGCATGGATCCTGATGATATAGATGCTGACGCTGACATAGATGATATAGAGACAAGTGGTGATTTTGTCTGTGCTTTGTGAAATGCCAGCTTTAAAATCACGCATAGCTTTGCTTTACTATCCTGATATTACTGAGAAGGAAGTTGAGGATAAGGGCTTTTTTTCCTTTGCTATGGGAATCAAACGATCTGTAGATTCTGTACAATGGGGTGGCTGTTTAACACCCTTTTTCCTTTCGTTTTCCTAAAATTAAAAGTGTTATAATTTTACTTTGAACATGCACGATAAAGTTAAAATTGTTTTTTAAAATATTTTTTATTTAAAAATATATTAAAATAATATTTTTTTAAAAAAATATATTATTAACATTAACCTATTAAAATTATCTAAAAAAATTAAATACAATTGGGCCAAAAAAACAAATATTATCTTACTATTGTCATCCATGTTGTATTATGTTTTGATCTTCGAGCAGCATTATGTTGTGTCATAAGTTAAAAGATATTATTTGTAAAAATAGTAGTATTTAAAATTGACTTATCATGTTTTTAGGTAATTTAATTTTTACAAACAGAAAATAATAAGTTTCATAATAAACTTAAAAATGGTTTAAACTTAAAAATTTTATATTGATTTTTTATTTAGTTCGAATTTTAAATTAAATCGTATAAAAATTATTACAACATGAACTAGTTGAATGAACAAGTTCAAAGAAAAAAAATCATGGCAATTAACCTTAGTTAATTTGCCAAACTCATAACTCGGGTTATGTATTCTACTTGGTTAAATTAGTTTTTTTAATTTTATTACATGATAAAAATACAATAATTGATTTACAATTAAGTAAGTATTAAAGAATAAAATTCAATAGAAACTCAATATTTAAAAATGGAACAGAACATAAAACAGAAAATGAAAAAATAATGGTTTAATTGATTTTTTTTTTAATTTTATTCTTTAATATTGAGTTTATTGAAAATTTGGCTTAATAATTTGTTTTATTTTTTTATTGGGTTTTTACACTTTCATTACCTCATATCACAAAATTATTAGGTTAACTCATATTAATTCAATATATTATCGTTTCAATATTTAGAAAGAAGATATCGTCTTAAATTTTTTCGAGTGAGATTATAATTTTACCGGCTATCTGTGTTGTCTTTAAACCTTTCAAGTTGATCAGATCATATCGAGTCAATTTTCATAAGATTAATTGTTTTTTTACTAGAGAGAGCACGTTTACAACACTTTAGTATATTTTTATTTTCATAAAAAATTAATCTAATTCGTGAGCTTAATGTATGCCAATAATCTAATACATACCTACAATCCTAAGATATTAGAATATTAATAAAGAACACAATAATGAAAAAAATATATTTCTAAATAGAATAACTTTCTAATCTTTGGCCACCATGGAAAAATTATACAAGTAGTTATAGTCTAATAGTTGTGTGTGTGTGTGTGTGTGTGTGTATTACCTTTAAAATGATCTAAATTTCCATAATTGTGCCATATTATTGTTTCATAGTTCATCTAGTTATGTAAAATTACATTTGATTAATATTTTGGAATAGAAAAAACAAATACAATACAAAAATATATTTAGTTAAAAAAAATAATTATGAATACAGAAAAAATTTTCTAGTTCAATTTTAAAATAAATTTTTATATTTTCAAACTTTAAAGCTGAGAAATATATCCTTTATATTTCTGTTATCAATGTCTTTTTTTTTTCAAAAAAAAAAACTGAAATAGTAACCAAACTAGAATGTAGGATTCATATTTTGTTGTATTATTAAGTAAAGCCCAAACATATATCAAGCCCAAGAGCCCAAAAGTAAGCAATACCCAAAACTAAATTCCACGTGTCTTCATCTAAACCCAACTACACATTTAACCAATTGATTTAAGCCACACGCAAGAACCCCCTCTCCATATAAAAACAAAAGACAAAACCCTAATGCGCCACAACACAGAGAAACCCTAATAGAGCAGGAAGAGACACTCTCTCCTTAACACAACTTGGGTGCCGTGTAGTGAGAGACTCCATTCAAAATGAAGGTTCAATTTTTAATCTCTTGTACTGTCTTTCTTTCTTTAGCAAAACCTTTATTTGTTTTCTGACTTGTTGTTTTCATATTTTTTTTATATGGGCAGTTTAACATTGCAAATCCAACTACTGGGTGCCAGAAGAAGCTTGAAATCGATGATGACCAGAAATTGTACGGTTCTCTCTTTTTAGCATTTCATTGGTTTTGCTGTCTTGTGTAGATAGGTGTGTGTTTTGAGATTTTGGAATTTTAAGTGATTTGTGAGCTCAAGTCATCGAAATTGAGCTTGTTAGATATGATGCTGGTATGTGTACGGGAAAGTTTGATTCCTTAATTGTGTGTTTGCATTTTAGGCATCATGGAACTAAAAAGCAGTGTTGATTTTCATGAGGTGCATGATAGGAACTTAACGTATGAAATTTTGGGGTTTTATGATTCTCCATTTGGGGTCAGATCTCATAGGTTTGCGTAGATTTCTTTTTAGGGGAAAACTACGGTTTAGTTTAGCATAATGCATCCTGAAATACGATGAATATAGTGTAATCCAAAATGTATCTTAATGTCGATATGTAGTGTCTAGACCTTGAGGATAAATATGCACTGGAACTGTAAGTTTAGTCTATTTTTCATCCTTCTAATTCCAATTCCACGAAAAATACTAAACAATTATTTAGCAGTTCTGACCACTAATGTGGTTTTGTTCTTACAATTTAGCCATTTTCACAAAGTATTAGAAGTCCTACTTGGTGTGTCTGTGCATAAGTATCCCCTGGCAATTATCAATTCACTTTCTTCATCTTAGTGGACTTATGGGAAAACTTTCGTCTTAGTTTTTAATCTTTTATTATTTTTATGGCAGGCGGGCATTCTTTGACAAGAGGATCTCACAAGAAGTCAGTGGAGATGCACTGGGTGAGGTATGCTTTTGCCAGGAGTTGACTGGCTGAGCTAGTGTTTCAAAGTTATGTTGTATTTTTTATTTTCTTATGTCAACACATCTGGTTGTATTATACAGGAATTCAAAGGTTATGTATTTAAGATTATGGGAGGGTGTGACAAGCAGGGTTTCCCAATGAAGCAAGGAGTTCTAACTCCAGGCCGTGTTCGTCTTTTGCTGTACAGAGGTTTGTGGATTTGTACCTGGCATGTGTTTCTAAGCGTGTGGTATTTGTTTTTTTTGCAGGATTTAGCTAATTCATATACAATGCTCATTAACAGGTACCCCTTGCTTCCGTGGATATGGCAGGAGAAATGGAGAGCGCAGAAGGAAGTCTGTTCGGGGATGCATTGTTAGTCAAGATCTCTCAGTTTTGAACTTGGTCATCGTAAAGAAGGGTGAGAATGATCTTCCTGGCCTGACAGATGTTGAGAAGCCAAGGATGAGAGGTCCAAAGAGGGCATCAAAGATCAGGAAACTGTTTAACCTCTCTAAGGAGGATGATGTTCGGAAGTATGTTAACACATACCGCCGGACATTTACAACCAAATCTGGTCAGTTACTGTCTCATTATTCCTTTATTTATTTATTATTTTATTTGAATTTGGTAAGGACTCAGAAAGTTAATTACTAGATCATGATCTGGTAAAGTTAAGCATTACCTTAACAAAAATAACAAGGCACCTTTTTTTCTGGTTCTTCAGGCAAGAAGGTTAGCAAAGCTCCCAAAATTCAAAGGTTGGTTACTCCCCTGACTTTGCAAAGGAAGCGTGCAAGAATATCTGACAAGAAGAAGAGAATCTCAAAGGCTAAGGCTGAGGCAGCAGAGTACCAGAAGCTTCTCGCCACCAGGCTGAAGGAGCAGCGTGAGCGCCGCAGTGAGAGCTTGGCCAAGAAGAGATCTAGACTATCTGTTGCCTCAAAGCCCTCAGTTGTGGCTTAAGTGTTTTGTAACTTGGTCCATGAGTAATGTCAGTGCTGAATTTCTTCAATAGCTCAAGGTAATTTTGGTTGTTATTTGGATTGTTGGGGTTAATTTTTAGATATTCAATGATTTCAAGCATCTGAGTTTTTGGTTTTGCTTCCATTATGTTGTGGAATGTGTAACTGTCTTCTTTCAGATATTTTTGGCTTGCCAAGTCAATTCTGGATTCATGGTGTGTTTACTTGGATGCTTGAATCCTCAAATTTACGAGGTCTACATGGTCATGAAGCAATCTCATCTGAATGTTAAATTGTTTTTGGGTTTCTCTTTAGATCACATCCGTCAGTTTGTCCTATTGAAATAAAACAAATCAATTTGATTGTCTGGGGTTTCTATGGGTTACCTTGGAAAAACGCTTCATGTCTGTTTTAATTATTATTTGATTGAATAAAAAATTAATTTTAATAAATGAATTTAGCAAATTCAAGTGGATAAATATTTCATGCTGCTAGATTTTGATTTATACTTATTTTTTGATTTTTCAAATTTGATTTTTAATTATTATATAGGTTTGTCTGGGGTTTTTAATTTGATAAGTATTAATTATTATTTATACTTTTTAATATATTTAATTAGATGATCATATAAACTTTTTTGATGATCATAATTTTTTTATATTAAAAAATAGATTGGAAAAACCTATATAATTAATTTTTTTGGAAAAAAAAAATACTAACCCTCTGCGAAACCGGGGCTTGGGTGAAATAACTAGTCAGATGGAAAATGTGAAGGATTTTAATAGGTTTGGGATAATTTTTATAAATTAATGGAATAATTACAAAAAACATATATAGTTTAACTGCGTTTTTATTTTCCCATTATATTTTAAAAAAGTACACTTCGCTCGCTAAAGTTTAAAATGTTCATTATAATTTACGTCCTGAAGCTTGAGTTTCAAAAAAATCAATAAAAAACATCCAATTATTTTCAGGATTACCTTGTAATTAAAAAAACCCTAGCCACCATCCACTTGACCCAAACTTAGATCTCCAATAACAAAGAAAATTCTGACCACCAGTTATATGAAACCAATCTTGATTTCTATTTTTCCTTTTTGTGTTTGTCAAGAATCAATGCTCATTTTGTTTAAAAATCCTAAACAAATCTTAGATTAAAGCTTGCAGAGAACCCTAATTTATTAAAACAAGGTTTTGGACACAAGCTTATGGGAGAAACAACTGATGATGGGTATGCAGGTTTTGATGAGATTGAATTCAAAATAAAAAACAGAGAGAAGAAGAAGAAGAAGAAGATATACACGTGGGGGATCGGGAATGCCATGTGGGTGCAGTCCAATAAGATTATCATTGCCTTGGTACTTGTAATTGTAAAGCACACGCAACAGGCGGTTCGCGGGGAATCCAAAAACATTGATTTCGAAATGTCTTGCTATCTTCTCCTTGGTACATCGGCGAAGCCAGCACTCTGACAGCTACAAAAGTTGGATGTATGTGCAGGTTTTGCAATGGAGATGAGGGCAAGAGAGAGTTGGGATTTCTAGGTTTGGATGTAAAGGGGAGATTAATATCGCTTTAGGGATAAATATGTTTGGTTAGAAATAATTTTTTATTAAAATTAAAATTTTGTTTTAAAATTGAGTTGAAATTTTGGTTTAACTTTAAATGCATTTTTTTTTGTTTAAAAAGGTTGTTTTAAATTATTTTTACAAATATATTTTCATCTTAAAATAAATTTAATTTGTTTTTATTATAAGCTATTTTTTAAAAAAATACTTTTAAATTGTAAATCAAAGTGAATTTTTAATTCATGTTAAATAAAATCTTACCTTCTTTATTTCTTATATTAACAACCTATGTTAGTTTAACCATACTTCTTTTTTTTAACCACCACCACACCACCAGTATAGGCATAATCCACTTTTTCAGTTAAATTAAAAAAAAAATTAAAAGAGTTCAATCTTTCACTTCATTGTATATAAAAACATAAATCATCGTGGATCGAAACAATAGAATCGATTTCCTTATATTTTTAGTATATTAAAATGATTTAATTACCTTAAAAACATAAAAATATTAAATTAGTGTCTAAGTTTTTCTTTTATCATTTTACTTTTTTAAACATAGTAAATTAATTAAATTACACTTAAAATTATAGATTACTAAACTAGCGCTCAGGGGATTTTTTGTTTTTTTATCCTAATTTTTTATTATAATTAAGTTGATTGAAGGGTAATTTATTAATTTAATAAATATAAATATTATTTAAGAAAATGGTCGACATGTGTATTACACATGTAGCACATAGGTTTTGGTTGAGCCATTTGGGAGGCATGTGAGGGGGTTTTTGATGGCCAACTAGTGGCTTTCAAGGTGGCATTCAAGTCGTCTCGGTGACCTCTCCAACCATGGGTAACACATGTGGTAAAAGAACATTCAGTTTGGCACCAACAATTTGTTTTTCTTTCCTTTCTCTTTCCTCTTTGATTTCTGCATTTTACCCTTCAAATTCTCAAAACAACCCTATGTCAAGCCTTTTAATTTATTAAGACAAGAGAGAACCATGCTTTTGAAGTTGTGTTTTGATTATACAAGCAAATTACAAAAACAACTTTAGTCATATTTAAATTAGTTGGGTTATTGTTTTGTTTATTTTTTAGTTATTATTAGATATTTTAAAGATATTAGAGTCTTTATTTAAATTTAGGTTCATTGGACTGTTATCATTTATTAGGTTTATCCATATTTACTAAGGATATCATATTAGATTTATGATTCTATTATAAATACTCTTTTATAGAGACTTTTTTAGGGAAGACTATTTTTAATAAAGAAATCGACATTCTTACTATTTCTTTTTGTGGTTGAGTGATTTCCACACTAAGTTCTTAATTAATTAAACTTACAAGCTTTTCAAATGATTGATCAACTTTATTATGATTTTATACTACTCGTTTGCATCTTTTTATAGGTGTAGAGTGAGAGTGATCATTGCGTATAACTTTGGTTCTCAAAAGCAGGTTTTTGTTGGGTCAAGTTGCAAACCATTCAAATCTGATTGTAGCATCTTTTAAGAGGTGTCTACACCATATTATGTGGACTTGAGGGCTATTTTATGACACATTGTGGTACATTTTAAGGTTGTTACAATCATGTATTCCTGTTGTATTTGATTATTGTTTTGACTGAATATCGTAATATAATAGAGGACTGTATGAATAGCGTGATGCGATGCATTTTGGGAATCGTTAAATTAGTTCAAGTATATTGGGATGATGATCAATATAATAGCCTAAAAGTGAAAGATGATGAGCTGTTAGGATAATCTCGGATACTGGTAAGAGAAGAGTTATAGTGACAACTGATTTAGTAAGAAAATGAACTTCGTGGTTAAGAAAGAACACATGTATGTGTTATGATAAATAACTAAAATAGTGGGTGTGTTTGTTAATGCACAAACAATTATATATACATGAAATATCATTGAAGGCAGAACAATTATGGAGGTTTCTAGAATAAATTAAATAGGTTAAAATAAAGGTTGATGGTTCAATGTGTATAATTGGATAAGTGAAATGTTGATCATGTTTGAATTGTAGAAAGATGCATGATGAAATACCTGTGTTCTCGGTGCGGGTATGACATGAGTGTCATATAGGGATCTACCCTAACTACAACGTATCTTAAACATCGATGTTGTAAGACAAAATAGTACAAGAATCAAAGCTGCATGCTGGGTCGAAAGGAATAGACTTCCAAGGTGGATTCTTGAATGCCACATCATTTCTGGCTAAAATTGGGAAATGAAATGAAATACTTGTAAAAGATTAAAGAGTCAATAAATAAATCTAGAAAAGAAGATTTTACTAAGGCATGTAATGGAGAAATTATCAATGGCATGTGCGACTGAGGTTACATGTAATGTAAGACTTTGGTAAATAGAAAATTATCAAGTATCGATTTATTGCTTGTGGAGCCAGTGACTGAGTGTAATAATAAGTTTTAGAGCATAGAATTTATTATGGCTTTGTGGTTGCAGGAGCTTCATGGTAAATCTTTGTCAACTGAAATCTAAACATGTTATCCATTTAGCACTAAATAAAAACAATGTATATTTATCATTTGGCGTGTTGTAATCAAATGGATTCAAACTATAATGTAAATAGTTATTTGTAATAGTTCTGGCAATGTAACTACCTCCTAAAGTAAAGCCATGTGTAATTGTTTAACATACACAATGAATAATGGTATGTTTTATGGGTATTAATATGTATACCATTAACTAAAATGATGATGAGTTGGAAAGATTGTGTTGTGGGAATTTGTGTTGTGGGAATTTGAAATTCCATCGGTTGTTATGTAGATGTTATAGGTTGATGGAGAACTGATTAGGGACCTAGACAAAGCAAACTCTGCCAAAATTCTATTAGAAATTGAAAGTATCAAGTTTACTAGAATGAATTTAAAGTGTAAATGGCAATGGAAAGTCAATAGTATAAAAATACATAACCCATATTGTTACATTTAAGATTGTTGGAATAAAGATAATTACATTTGAAAGTCCCAGAGTGTTATAACATTGAGGAGTGAAGAGTGGTGTATATTGGTATACTGATCCTTACTTGAAATTGATGAAGAAGTTGGTAATTGACTGAGTAAAAAAAATAATCATTGGTTTGTGGTGCATGTTCTGCACAAAAAAATATTTGTGTGAGCGACTCCTGAGAACTTGAAAAAAATATATAAATATGTGTGTTTTATGCTACATTGGACTAACCAAAGTGAGTCATGATTAAGCGATAAAATGACCTTTTAGGATTCTAGCCATTTAGGTCTGACTCGAACAGCTATGATCGCTAGCTGTTTAGGCCAGACCTAAATGACCAGTAGGTTTTGTATTGACATGTATGATATATATGTTAGATAAGTGAGTCAATTGTTACCTTTGAACGGTGCTTATGTTTTTAAATATCCATAAATTTTTCTTGTCAATATCTTTATAATAGCATTGAGAGTATCATACTCAGAACTCTGTCAAAATTCTATTAGAAATTGAAAGTATCAAGTTTACTAAAATTGATTTTAAATTAATATGAATGGTGTTAGTGGCAATGGCAATGAAAAGTCAATAGTATCAAAAAACAATTACTGATATTTTTACATATATGATTGTTGGAATGAGAAAAATTGCATTTGAAACTCCGGGTTGTTACAACATTGACGAGTGAAGAATGGTGTACATTGGTATTGAAATTGATGAAGAAGTTGGTAATTAACCGAGTAAAAAAAACAACCATTGGTTTGTGATGCATGTTTTGCATAAAAAATATTCTGCTCTTGAGAACTTGAAAAAATACATAAATGTGTGTGTCTGATGCTACATTGAACAAACCAAAATGAGTTAGAATTAAGCGATGAAAAAGGCTTTTTAAGATTCTAGCCATTTGGGCTTTGACTCGAACAACTAGGATAGCTAGTTATTTAGGCTAGACCCAAGTTATTAATAGGTTTTTTATTGGCGTGTATAGTGCATGTGCTAAATAAGTGAGTCAATTATCCAGTGTTTTAAAACCCGGACCGGCCTGGCGGGTCGACCCGGGCCTGGGACCGTTCCGGGTGGAGGCAAAAACCCGCCCGGGAAAACCCGGTCGACCCGGGACCAGGTCCACCCGGTCAAACCCGGGTGAGACCCGGTTAATTTTTTTTATTTTGACTGTCATTAAACGACGTCGTTTTTGGCTTTCTAAAATCCAAAACGCTGAAGACTGAAGAGTGAAGAAGAATGAAGCAAAATCAGTAACCTAATTAATTCTTTAAAACCCAGCTGAGGAGCAGAGAGGGACGTCTGACTATTGATCGTTGTTGTTTCTCTGTGAAAAAGGTTTGAATCTCTTTTTTTCACTCTCTGTTTTTTATGGCCTTTAGCCTTCTACCCCTCTCCTGACGTCGAGCCGCTTCGCCCCTTAGTCCAGAGAGGCTCGATGGAGATGATTCAAATCAAGCGAAAGCAAAGGCATTCGTTGGCATCCGAGATGCTAAGGATCGAACGATTAGGAAATGAAGGAAGTCTTGCAGCTCATCTTGATTGAGACAAGTGCAAATTGCTTCGCGTTTTCTTTTCTTCTTCCCGCCCTAGGAGCACAAAAGGAGGGATTAGTATTATTGACCCAACTAACACCTGGGGCTCCGTGCACTGGGAAAACAACAACTTCAACCATATGGGGGAAATAATACTATTTTTCACTCAGAATTGGGGAAAACAGCAACACCTGGGGCTCTACCTTTTACAGATTGTGGGGGAAATAATGTACTCCACACTTTTTTGTGTCATCCTTTTTTCAGTTAATTTTTTGTCCTTTGCTCATAACCTGAGTTGTTATTGCAGGTGAATGTTACCATTTCACCTAAGGACAATTATTGCATCGAGATTGTTCTTCGTTGTTTGGCAGTAGAGGGTGATGGACTTGGATCACACCAAGTTAATGATGGTGGTGTTTTGGGTACTGTCATGACAGCTGGCTTCAAAGGTTAGAAATTATCAATTGATTATATGATGCTTGGATTTTTGAATTTTCCACTGAATATACAGTGGTGTCCATGCAGTTCTTCCTTGTTTAGTTGAGGTATGATGTGAATGCGCACCAAAGTGTGTGCTCATGTGTGCACTCATGCACAAATGTATCCATAACTATATATAAATGCTCAAATTTTGTTGAAACAATTGATTTGTTGGAACTGAGTTGTTTTTTAGTGAATGGAGAGGTATGATCAGCTCATTAATTTTCTGTAATCTTCTCTAAGCATATCTGCAGGTTCTTGGACCTTTGTGTAAATGGTTGGCTAACTAAGAATCTTTTTTTTTGAAACCCATCTAACCCGTGACCCGATCACTTGACCGGATCGATGACCGGGTCGGGTTTTAAAACTATACAATTATCTCCTTTAAATGATACTTATAGTTTTTAATATTTATAAATTTTTCTTGTTAATATCTTTATAATAGCGTTGAGATGTTGTACTCAAAACTCCGTTTGTTTCTCTCTTGATATTTTTTTCTCCCTTCTACTTTGTTTTTTGTGCCGGCCTATTTCTCCCCTTCTTTCCTTGTCAGTTGGATATTTGCTTATTTACTCCTAGCCAGTAGATCCGCGTACAAAATTTAAGATGACCGTGTAAAGATGCATTTTTGGAATTCTTGGAAGAGGAAGTCTGGGGAAGAGAGGGATTTGGTGTGGAGGGAACTACGGAATTAACATCCTAGTCATCTGGGCCTGCCCAAATGTCTAGGATTTTTTTTCCTGTACCATCAATCATCATCCCTCCATTTTTGCCCCTATGAAAGCAATAAAGACAAGTTGCCAAAATATCTCCTCGTGAATATTCTTCGCGGTGTTCAAGGGCGGTGGGGCTTGATTCTGGTCTCGGTGCAATGTCTTTCAAAAGCAAGTCTCAGCACCACCGTCCCTTTTGTGTAAAACATTGATCAGAAGGTCCCAGCCCATGTCACCATTAATTTGTGTAAAAAATGGGTTCATGTTGGTGGCTAGAGAGGACAATGGTGATGATAATTTGAATTTCTTTCATCAATTAATCAATGGATTGTCGGTCTTTATCAAAACAAAGTTGATTTGCTTGTTTGGCGGCTTTATTACTTCCAAAATATCACAAATTAAAGCAAATTAAGTTGCCATTTCATGTTTTTGACAGAGCATCATGCTGTACTCCTGCCGGATGGAGTACTAGAGCTCACATCACTGTGTTCCATTCACCGTGCCACGGTCACCTGAAAAGCGCAACTCCATTAATTTTATTGGGATGTACGTTGATGCTTTGAAGATTAGCACAACGTTAGTAGCCTAATAATTACTGAATCTGTGTGTGTATTGATTTGCTAGTTTGGTGGCTTTATTGCTTCGAGAACATCACAAATTAAACTAGTTATTTTGATGGCCAACGTTAAAGACGCGGTCTTTCTCATTAATAAATCATCCCTTCTCAACTTCAAGGTCTAATCTATGGGTTAAATTTAGGCATTGCATTTTATGAAGCATGCATGGTAGCTTAGGTCTTGGTGTTAATTTGAGGTAGAGATGCGTCGTGCTTGTAACAAGGCTGGTGGAAATGTTCCGGTTCCATGGAAGGATGATGAGTTGCCGTGATGTTTTGTTAAAATATATGCAGCTGAAGAGGAGGAGCTCAATGTCCTGAAGCATTAATTGATTGCGCTGAAAATCATGCTAGGGAGACTTCATAGTTCTATCCCCACACACGTCTTAATTTGCAGGATATTGAAGCAAGTGGCTTTGGCGGTTTGACAGATTTGGAGTAGTTGACATCAATTAATTAATGTTCAAATAATTTTTTTATTATTTTTTATATTATGAGTGTTTTATTATTGTGATAAAAATTATTTGTTAAAGTGATTTTTATTTGAACAAGTATTAAAATAATAATTTTTTATTTTTTAAAATTTATTTTTAACATTAACACATTACAATAAAACAAGAACATTACAAAAACTTAACTTGAAGAATATTTTTAAAAAATTTTAACAATAAAAAACTAGTTCAATTTCAATTTTAAACCGCCCTAATAAAAAAAATACTTTGAGACGAAACGAGTGCCGTTGAGAATGGGACGAGTCGAGCACAAACATGCTAGGAGGGGATTGAGAGAATTTATGATGGTGAAAACGATGTGGACTCTTACTTAATTCATGCTTTCAACTATCTTTTCAAATATTTTTTTTATTAACATGAATATTCGGTTAATCTATACGCATCTCGATTAATTTTATTGATCTTAAAATTAACAATTATATAAATCTCTAGTGACCCTGAGCTTGAGATTTGTGAGACTTGAATTGATGACCTCTATATAATAAATCTAAAATCTAATCAGTTGAGTTACACCTTTCATGGTTTTTTCTATAATATTTTTTACATCTTAGGTAAATGGCTCCGTACGAGTGAAATGTAATCTGTATGAACATAAATATTTTATTTCTAATTTACTTGGTGGGTTAAAAAATACGTACGTCCCATTAATGGAACTAAGATGCTTCAAACAAAATGAGAGCATGCATGGTACCGTAGGGAAGGTATCGTTGTAAAAGTTTAAAAGCATGTTTGGAAATACAGTGAAAACAATGTTTTTTAAAATTATATTTTCTTAAATTATAATTAAATTTTTTAATTTTTATTTGTTAAAATTTATTTTTTTTATATTTTCATAGTATATCAAAAATAATTTTTTTAAATAAAAAATATTATTTTAATATATTTTTAAATATAAAATACTTTAAACTACCACAGTCTCAAAATCTCAAACAGATACTAGTTGTCTCTTCCTTCACTAGCCAATAGACCACAGTTTCTGTGCATCCCTCCCTGCTGGCAAGAATTGTCAAACAAGATTTCATCACCCTTGCTTCTAAAGTGGGCCAGCTGTTCCCATAAGCGTCCCCTGCTTGTGTGATTGCGTATAACTCCTATGCATACACTCTTTTGCTGTCAGATTCTTATTGGAAGTCCTGGAGATGACAATGTTCCCGTTTCCATGAAGGCAGGCTCGAAGTAACAACAAGGAACTGCGGTAATTTTTTTTTATTATGTATTTCAAAAAAATATTTTATTTGAAAAAAATATTAAATTAAAAATTTTATAGTATTTTTTATGATGATATAAAAAATATATAAAAATTATTTTGATATATTTTTAATTAATTTATTTTTAAAAAATATAATGTACCATAATACTAAATACATATTTAAATAGTAAGAACACATAAAAATATGAGATTTATATGAATTTAAAGACAGATTTAACCCCTTTATATTTATTTATAATTTTATTGTATATGTAAAATATCTTATTTTTTAAATAAATTCTATACTTTATTACATTGAAATTGATTATAAGAAACATTATATATACGAACCTTTTTCACCGGAGGTTTTTTTTTTGGAGAAAGAGAGAAATGAAGGATTGAAAATTGACTCCAATAAAAACGAAGTTAAATATTAAGGTCAAGAGATATACGAAAAACGAGTAGAAGATAAGAGAATGGAATTCTACTGCCATCCTTGCTCACTTTAAGTTAAAGAACTGTCTTTAATCTAAAACCGAACATTACAAATTTCCTTATAAGCGTCGCAAAATAGATCAATATTGGTTTTTTTTTTAAGGAATATTATAATAACTGGTCGAAACATTTAATGTTAGGTTGAAAATCATGTGTTTCATCAAAAAAGAACTTCTCCTTGTCATCATCTGAAGGTCCTCAAGCCTTATCTAGTGAAGAATCTTACATCAAACTGGTATTAGTTGGTGCTCGATTGGCATTATAGGCACCATGAATCAACAACATTTTTGAAAATGTTTTTTTGAAGAAATTATTTGACAGTGGATGTGTAATAATTGTTTGAAAATCCCACTTTTATATACGTTGGTGAGCAATCTTCTAGATCACTACAGAGTAATCTCAGCTTCGTTGCTGTCTGAACTATATCAGTGGAAGGAGGACTCCTAATAAACAATTTGATTGTGTGAAAGAGAGAGAAAAATCGTGGAGCTCTCATTGCCGATCTTGTTGCTAAAATATATTTTAACAAGAAACATAGATAAAAGGGAACGTAGACAGACAAAAACAAGGAGGAAATGGAGGGGGGCAGAATCAACAAAATAGTCTTCTAGGAGTAATATTTAAATTTCCAAGGATACCACCAAAGGGCATCCTTCATAAGGATAAAATTGATAGTAATCAATAATCCCACTTAAGAATTTGATCACCATTCCTAGCATTATCCCAGAAGACATTTTTCACCAGATGAATTATATTTAATCTTATTGTATTTGTATATATACTAAGCCTAATCTCTCACTCAAGACTCCAACAGTGCATTAACAGGCCGGCTGTTGACCATCCTGCAATTGCTTCTAATCTCTCCAGGCCGCCCAGACTGCAGATCACCCATCTTTATCATGCCCTCAACGAAGGCGTTAAAAAATGTCCGCTGGTCTTTGCTGAAAAGGGCTACATACTTCCTTGTTTCAGGAAATGTGTAAAGTGTTTGGTCAGAATTAAGAAACCCTCTCCCAGCAGCCAAGTCCTTGAAATATCTGTTATCAAACATAGTTGGTGTTGCATCGAGGTCTCCTGTCACATTTTCATCTCCACCGAGTGGGCAAAGCCTGTTCAGCTTCTCTTTATACCTTGGCTCAATTGTTGGGTCAGGCTTGCCAGAGCCTGATTGATTATAGAGCCTGAAGACTATAGAGAAGCACCGAGCCTGACCTATAGAATGTGACCCTGAAAGGGCTACCATATCCTTGACAGAGAGATTGTATCCTTCAAAGAGGTCCATGAGAAGGCTTGCATTAGCTCTTGGACTAGGCATGATATTGTTGGCATCCTCTTGGCTGGCTGTTAAGCTGTCTTCCCTCCCTAACTTCACTTCCCAATCAGGTCCTCCGCTCTGATTCAAAACAGAGGATAGAATGAAGAGTAAGGTTTCAGATAAAAAAAGGGCAAAAAAATCAGTTCATTAACAAAGTGTTCTGTCTGACCAAGTTTTGTCTATTCTTCTGAGATTTTTCTCTTCATTACTTCTGGAGTGGAATTAGGATACCAGCATCTATAACACGTTACTATCAATTAAACCTTAAGCCACTAGATTTCATTGTGGAATAGTGCAGGGACCCACTACATTCAAATGGGAGGTCTAGAATACAATTATTGTCGAACTGTGAGCTTTCATAAGCTACAATTATTGCCCCTCTATGATTTTTCTCTAGCAGACTAGAGAAAAGGCCACATCCACATACACAGTGCTTGTGACCAGATGTTCAACATTAGCAAGCTAGTGGGGATATATATTAGCCCAATAGTGCTCAACTCCTAGGAAGGGGATCAGAGGTAGGGCTCAAATTTGAAGTACAGTCCTGGCTAGTCACTGTAATAATGAACCAGGAAAAAAAGGGGTGAAGCATGACCTTTTTTAAAGACTACCTATAGCTACGCCGTTGCCTCTTCAAATGTATGGATGATAAAGGACAAAAGGCAGACACAGAGGACCCATTTCGCAGAATATCCTGAGCGAAAGCTTGCTGCCTAGGTGGCTAGGCAACCCAAGACCCAATTGTCTTACGGCCAAGTTGTTAGTACCGTAGTGGTACATTAGGTTATAATTTTGTTCTATTAAGAATTAAAGAAAAAAGACCGGAGTTCTACATCACAGAGAGAAATTAATTACCAGGACAACTGCATCTCTAGAGGCCATGATGATTATATCTGCACAAGAAACCGTCCCAGGACAAACCCTCTCCAACTCTTCCTTAATTTCATCAACAACTTCATAAGACCTTAAAGAATCTATGTTGGACAGAGAGAGCTTCTCTCCTAGCATGTTTGGTGTGTCATCGAGCAGCATAGAAGCATCACAACCCTGTAAGAAAAGGAAGAAGAAGAAGAACCCATCAAATAAAGCCGAATCAAGATCCTTGTTAGAAAAAAAAAATGCAAGGTTGAAATGGAAGCATGTGTAAAGTTTTTGGTGTATATATCAAAGTTTACATTAACAAAACAATCATGGAATTGAAAACGCATGACTGAGGCAGCACTTCTTGGTTCTCTTATCATGTTCCTCCTCATCACATCCTTGACTATGAATTCAGCTTCCGGGCACGTCTCGGCGTAAAATCCAGGCTGGAGTGGCACAACAGAGGCAGAGGTAAAGGCGATGGATATGAGCAAGAGAAAGGCTGGGAGGGGAGGAGACATTTTTTTTTCGTCTTCCAAGCGCTATAGTATTAGACTATTAGTTGATAGTTTATGAGGGGGAGATATGGGCTATTGTTGTTGTTCAGCATATGGACTTATAAACTTGTTGGAAATATGTATTTATGGAATATATCATGTATGGGAATCTATGTATGGTATGTTGTTGTCATCGAGTTATTGCCTTTATTAAACTGTCTATAAAAAAACAGAGTCGTCTTACACTAAAATACTGTTTGTTACTGTGTTCTAACGTGCTTTTAATTTTTTTTTAATTTTTTTAGTTTGAAATTAATTATTTTTTATATTTTTATATTTTTTTAATATATTTATGTTAAAAAATATTTTAAAAGCAATTTATATCACACTCTCGAATAGACCATAAAAGATTGTTTGACACTTATATTTTAACATTATATTTTGACATGTATTTGAATCTGTTTTAAAAATACATTTAATATAAAATAATATCAAATAAACAATTACTATTTTTTAATGATTTTAACATTAAAATATTAAAAATATTATTTTAATACATTATTGTTGGTCACAAAACACACGGTATTAACAAAATAGTTGAGTGATGGTTTACATTATGGGCAAGGAAAAGAAAAGCCTTCAGATTTTTTTGTGGGAGGGTGTCAAGATATTAATTAGTTTTTATTTTAAATTATCGTGGGTGTCTGGATTAGCTTGCGTATAATTCAACTTTCACAGATTTTAAAATTAACAACTATATAAATCTCTAGTGATTTTAAAAGGATTCAAATTCATAATTATTAAAAAATAAATCTAAAACATTAACAGTTAAATTATCCATCTGAATTAGATATTTACATGTTTTTGTTATTACAAGGGGAGGCAAGAAAAGCCAAAGGGGTATTGAAGTTAGGGGTGAGAGGGATATCTAACTGAAAGTGTACGCCTGTTGATGTGGGTGCGTCAACATTCGCGACACCCAAGATGCCCTTCTTCCCGACTTTGGATTCATTTCTTTCATGGAATTTGCTGTTCTTATCTTCCTGGATATAATCAAGTTATCAACAGGCTCAGCCGCCCTTTTTTTAATGGCTTTCTTTCCTCTTAGGAAAATTCATAATTAATTTGGGTTTAGATCCCTTTTTCACCATTGATGAATTGAATATATATTAATTAATTAACCCATTTTGTATTGTATAGTGCTCATCGACTGTCCATACTTCGTTTTTCTCACTTCAAAACATGTTCTCCAAGAACATAACGTCCAATAGCTCGAGCGGCGTGCTCAAAATCATGTGAGGATCATACGAGCATTTTTAATTTCTCTCGCATGATCATAGCCTGGAAAGTAAACAACTATCTGTATATATATTGCAGTGGAATTCATAGTGGAACCAAATATCACAAAGTATTATGGTGTCGTGTGCCTCTGAGTCAACAAATAAATCATGTCTACTGGAAACACTAAAAGATCATACCATCGTAAAATACCCATTAATTTTCAGCTGTTGCTTTCTTTTGTCCTTTTTGACCCATCAAACTTCATTTTCTCTTGTTCTTTTTTCGATATATAACTTAATATATAGCCTATATATGTACGTATTTTAGTGCTTACTGAAATCCAGGGTGTAGCTTTTCTTTTCTTTTTCTTTGGCCATGTGTTTTCCGAAAGAAATGGCCTCACTCGTGCCCCGGGATTGTCGTCTGGACAAGATTTTAATGGCATGCTAAAATTTCATGGAATACAAGGATGGGCACCAGTAAATTTATGCATTTCCATGCTAAAATGCCAAGTAAAGTTGCCCCCAAATAATTGTTCGTCACCGTAAAAATATAAAAAATATTATTTTAATATATTTTTTATAAAAAAACATTTTAAGAAACATGTTCCCTTTCACCCATGTCACCTTGCTCACAGGAGTTTCATTTTGATGGGACTGTTTTTTGTTTTTTACCCTTTGATGATTCCCCCGTATGCAAGTTACCCATGGATGTGGCTTAGGGCAGTTGGGGCATGTGGTTTGCCCGGAGATAAAGCTCGACTCCCATTTGTTTTTGAATTACCAGCCATCAAATCTCTCATGGCGGCCGGCATATTGTCCTCTGGAACAAGGGCCGGAAGCAAATGGCATCATTAAGTGTTGTCCCGGACCTCCCACTCCGCATATACTACAAGAAAAATCACACGACAATTCGTGATTTTTGTCAAAAGATCAGGTGTTTTATGCATTTCTTTAACTTGGATAAGAACATATGCCCAAAGATAACAAAATTGCTAAGATACTAAGGCTAAACGAGAGTAATTATCCTTCCGAGGACATGCTGAAAATATAGAGAGAGATCTCTGACGATCGACTGCAGATGTTCTCTGTGAAATAGAAGAGCATGGTGAAATAATTGGCCCAAAAAACCAACAGCGACGTTGTTGCTCTTGATTGGATTAGCCCGTGGAGCGGTCTTTATTGCATGACATACCCCTTAAGTGTCGAAGGCAGGGGAACAAGATGGAGGCCATTCATCCTAGAGATGTTGACATATGTCATGTCTTGAAGTATTATCATATTATTGCAAAAAATACATATAATAACGTAGAGCTGACGAAACATTCTTCTATATACATATATCATTATATCTATTTTTTTTAATTAACGTGAATATCAAGATTAACTTACATGTACTTTAATTAATCTTAGAGGTCCTGAAGTTAACAATCATATAAGTTTTCAGTAGTCCTGAGTTTTGTGAAATTCAAACTTGTGATCTCTAGAAAACAAATTTAGAATCTGATCAATTAAATTACACCCCTTAGAATTATCATCAAATCTATCTTCAAAGGGTGTGTGTGTAAACATCCCTCCAATATAAACTTTCCTTGCAGCAATCCACTGAATTTAAGTTGCTGTCATTTTTGTTCTTTAGCTAGAAATTTGAGATTTGAAACCCAGCTATTATCTCTTCCTCCCATGCTTTATTGTTATGTTTTTTAAATAAAATAAAAGGTGTAAGAGAAATACCCTACACTTAATAAATATAAAAAATCAAAACAAAAGATAGGTCATTCATAACAACATTCTCGAATTTTTTAAATGAAACTCAAACTCAAATGCTAAATTCAATACAAAGTCAGTGATTCATGATAAAATTTAAATTTTTCAGATGAAAATCAAACTTAATATCATTGATTTATTTCAAAAATCGGTTACAAATGAAGATTACAAGAATTTATGAGAATCCAATGCTCTTGGTTTGAATTTCTTTTTTTCCATTGGAGATTATAGAGTTCTTAGGAGGTTGTGTAAATTAGGAGCTTTTAGATCAGTAGAAGACAAACCAATCAATTTTTTACTTTTTGGCTGTAAATTGTATATTTTTATGTTATCTTTGTTTTTAATTACCTTCGTTAAAACTGGCATGCGCTGTGAAAAAGGGAAGCTATAGCTATAAAATCAAATCTTATAAATCATACGTAAGCCCTAAAGTATGCCCTCATGTAATTTACATTTAGTATGCAACCACTTGAAAGAAGAAAAGCATTGTAGTTTGTGTTTTTTTTTAAATGTATTTTAATTAAAAAGATATATAAATTTGTTTTATGATTTTAGCATAAGAACATCAAAACAATTGCTTACCATACTAAAAAAACGTAAAATTTCAAAGCACCGAAACTACAGTGAAGAAATTAAACTCAATCCAAACCAGAACCCAGTCTACCTCCATAAACACTCTTGCAAGCAATATAAAAGAGATGATGTTTCCAATTTGAATTCCACCATTGCCAATCCAACGTGAATCTTACATAGAAAAAAAAACCTAGGAAAAGACTGCAGGAACAATCCAATCTTCTTTCCTCTTGTGCTAGAATAACCCTTATCCTCGAATGAAATGGAATACACGTCATGTCGATTAAAAAGTTATTAACACGTTAATGACCGAAAGTGTTTGCAGTAAATGAGGTTTGACTTTCCCATATAATAAGGAATTAGATAAAGTTCAATAATGTTCATACCTGGGGAGGGGTGAGCACTGTGCAGGAGAAGCATATATCTTGTGGGGAATAATTCTCTTTAGCCTACCCTTCTTTTTTTCTTTTACTTTGTGGCAGAATCAAACATGCTTTTAGAGCAGTGTTAAGCATAGACTAGAAGTTAATTTAACTATTAACAAAACCCATGATCATTGTTTATCAAGATTTTCTTCTTTTAATGATTCAACAGCAAGTAAAGCTTGAAGAATTTGTTGTCATGTGACATGCAGCAGTGTTCATGGGGTCCTGCTCTTGTATCATGGAATGGTGCTTCTCTGTGAGAAGGGATTCGAAATGCTGTTTTATGCAGTCTGAGTACTCTGCACCCAAATGTCTCTCGAAAAGCTAACAACTTGCCATGGTTCACTGAATATTTCACAATTTACAAGCTACAAAACATTTACTATTAGTAGTATAGTTCAATTTTGTTTCTTTTTTCTTACAAGTAGACGGCATTCTGGGATTACTTTATTTTATACGCATATAATTGTTGTCGACTTCTTGTTACATCTGTATTAACACGCCAGGAAGTTGAATCCCTGTCATGTCCCATTTTCATACTCTGCTTAATCAAATCCTTTTATGCTAAGCTATGGGTTAAACTTAGCTTTGTAAATGATATCATATATCTTGGGGTTAAGTAATTTGATGCATCAAAGGTTTATTTAGGGTTGCGATGCAACCCGTGTTTCATGATTTTTTGAATTTTTTATTTAAAATTAGTTTTTTTATGTTTTTATATCGTTCTAATATGATGATATCAAAAATAATTTTTAAAAAATGTAAAAAAATATTTTGATGCATTTCCGAGAAAAAAGAATTTTGAAAAACAATCACTGCTATATTCTCAAAGATCCCCTAAATTACCGTTTGGGAGTGCGGTTGGACCGTACTTTTCTAAATTTTTTATTTAAAAAAAACTTTAAATTAATATTTTTTATTGTGCTAATGTTAAAAATATATAAAAAAATATTATTTAATATATTTTTAAGATAAAAACACTTTAAAATATGCCCTGAGAATCTCAAACACAACTTAAATTCCTTTTTAACATAACCATAGATAAATTCGAATTAATGCATTTCAATAACTGTGGGCGTGAGATAAATTGATCTACAATCTGAACATGAACACTCGGGTCGGTTACCATTATTTTGTGTTGTAAAATTGGACACGCATCAAGGAGGAGATGTTAACACCTTTTCAATCCATGCATATACATACATTCAGAAGAATCCTCTCACATTTGTGTAGTGGTCGATGCTTAGAACAGAACTGTAAATGGATTGCTAGCCCTAGCTAGAAACTGGAAACATGATGGCAATTATACAATGCTATCAAAGTGTTTGCGAACGTTTTCTAAAAAAATTGATTTTTTTAATGTTTTTGAATATTCTTGATGGGTTAATGTCATAAATAAATTTTTTAAAAAAAACATATTATTTAAAAATATTTAAAAATAAAAAATACTTTAAAAAATTATTATTATTATTATTATTATTATAATACCATGCTTTACAAATCTCGTCAACTTCGGCCCTGAAAAGAAATATGTTAACGGGCTACAATGGGTTCAGAAAGAGACATCAGCGTTGAAAATGGGTTCAGATAGAGACATAAGCATTTAAAATGGGCTATAATAATGGGTTCATTTGTACATTGGGCTAGCTCAAAAGCTTTGAAGAGAAAAAGACAGGTCGTTTGTTTGAATCTGAGATTTATTCTAAACTACACGTGTTTGTCTGGAGTAAATATAATTTTTTAAAAATATATTAAAATAATTTTTTAAAAAGAAATTTTCATATTAATATATTAAATTATTTAAAAATATAAAACATTAATTTAAAACAAAAACATTTCAAAAATAGCAAAACAGTAATTCAATTACTGCGCCAAACGGTCCCGAAAAACCTTAAACCTGTACAGAAACCTCCAAACGGTCCCAAAAAACATTAAACCCGTACAGAAACCTAGTCCATTAGCAAGAATCCCAGGCACAGTCGTGTACGGAGATAAACAGCAGAGTATCTTCAACAACAACAAAAAGAAAAGGAAAATGGGAGGGAGAGGAAGAGGAAACAGGTCACCAACTCAAAAAAAGCACTTTCGTGATGGCAGAGAGAATGTCTGGAAACGCCACAAATCTGACAGTGCCTCTTCTGATCCCAACAGCAACAGAAACTCTGAGAATAAGACTCATTGGCAGCCTTTTACAACTCAAAATCCTGGCTTTGATGAATACTACGAGGTTATACTTGCTTCTCTTCTGGTTAACAAAGAATGGTTCTTTGTTTGATTTGGTTTCGTGGGGTTTAAGTGATTTTCTATTTGTAATAGGAGCAAGGGATAGTGACACCAGAAGAATGGGATACCTTTGTGGAAGTTCTTAGAACACCCTTGCCTGCTGCTTTTAGAATCAATTCAAGGTAAAACTTTGATTTCTTTTGCTATTTGAATTGTTGGTTAATTCTTTGTTTTGGCGCTCTGAGTGTGTTTGTAATTGTTCTTACTTCATGCTATAGCAGTAAAAAGATGTACAGTTAGTATTTTTTTTTTTTCAAGTTCAAGATGCAAGCCTTTGAAGTTAGGAGTTAGGGGTGAAGAGGTTGGGCTTTTGCAGTTGTTGATGTTGTCAGCAGCAACAGACTAGCCAGGATAGGTAAGAGTTGTACAAACACATGAGATGAATCTCCCGATATAGGGTTGCTATTCAGTTCTGTTTTACATGAATTGGATGTGATTAGGTGGATGAAGAATTTAGCTGCTGATTATAGCAATGTAAGTCAAACTAGACATCCTTTTCAATTGGAGGCTGCTTTAGGGATTGAAGGAAGCCGGGGGATGTAGACTGTGATTGGGCAATAAAAATATGGTCCTAGGAAAAGAATGAAATGGCGGGAAATGATATTTGTGGTATAAGGTCCATTTTCCCCTCGAGTTTTTGATTGAATTAAGATGCTGCATGTTGGACATCTGCAATTACAAGCATAAGGGCTGCATCTGGAGGGTTTATCTATAAGTTCTCCTGTGTTCTACCTACCTTCTTCCTTAACTTTAGCCTCGAAACTGCATATTACAGCATGGGAAAAAGTTATCAACCTTGTGATTTATCTTTTTCTTCAATTTTGCAGAAGCCAGTTTTGTGAAGATATCAAATCGCAGCTAGAGAATGACTTTATGAATTCTCTAAAAGCAGAGTTAACCTGTATTTATCTATATTGAAACTATAACACCTTTGATGATTATGTTGCCAAAAAATGCTGGTTGTTACAGATGATAGCCTACTGTTTTTTTTTCCCCTAATTTTTTGTCATTTTTTTACAGACCACTGATGGTGATGAAGTGGAGGCTATCAGACCATTGCCTTGGTACCCTGATAATCTTGCTTGGCATTCAAATTTTTCCCGGATGCAGCTAAGGAAGAACCAAACCCTTGAGAGGTAAATCATGCAATTTCTGATTGTAAATCACTGGCTGTTCAAGTGTTGTTGTGAACTTGTTATCTTTTCTATTGAACTAATACAATTATCTGATAATGCTGACATTTGCTTAATTCTGCTCTTCCCTTTCTTATTTCTGGACATCTGTTATACAGAAGGTTTACATCTAATTTATCTTCTTCTATCTTCAGTTGCATACAATTGACCTGTGCAATGCATTCATTATACTTACTACTACTGAAGTATACTGTGTGCCGTAAACGATTTCCTACCAATAATATTCAGTTAATTTATATTTTCCTACAGAGAAATGGAATTATTGCTATCAGATTTCTCTGGATCTTGGAAAACACCTCAAACATTTTTTTTTATGTATTTCTGAAAATCAATCTAGTTGTTTTCCATTTTTTTTCATTTAGAATCATGATATTCCAACCATTTTCAATATATAAAATTTCCTATGGGCAAAAATGCTTTATGTTCTTTGAAATTTTCATGCCTAATTTTGTATGGTAACTGTTTGGAGAAATGGCTTTCCCATTTTTGATGAATGAATTTTTTTTTTTTGGTTTTCCATGGAAAAGAAAAATTAGAGAGGGAGATTGCAAATGGAAGAGGTTTTCCACTACCTACTTGCATATGATTTGTTGGTTTTCATATTTAGGGCTTACATTATGTGTGAATATGTGTGAGCTGTTGATTTTGGTTTCTTTCTCTTTGTTTAACAAATGGTGATTCTGATATAATTGTTTCAGATTCCATGAGTTCTTAAAGCTAGAAAATGAAATTGGAAACATCACCAGACAGGAGGCTGTCAGCATGGTGGGCAAGTCTACTTTCGGGTTTATATAATGATTTTCCTACCTGATGGAATGGTTTTTTTTTTCCTTTTTTGTTTCACATTCTGCTCAATTGTATTACTTGTTTCATTTTGCTTAATCATCTCTTTACCCTGAATTGTATCAGTACTTGGAAACTCCTATTTGATTTATTTGATTCACTTCGTTTTAATGTTAGAATGAGAAATTGATTCTTTATTACTAATATTAATTTACTTATCTAGGTTATAGCTAATGATCTGGATGTGCACTGCCAACTTGATAGTCACAAATAATGAAGCTCAGCACTTCCCTGGGTGCCGCTCAGACAAAAATGGCCCTAAAGCTTCTGAAATGACATTCGAACCACAGATTAGTCAGCTTCTCTTTGATCGAGTGTTGTGTGATGTTCCCTGTAGTAGAGATGGTACCCTCCGCAGGGCTCCAGATATGTGGAGGAAATGGCGGAGATCAAGGTTGTCAAAAACGTATTTTTAACACGGTATAGAAAATATAAAATAAACTCGGATCGTAAAAACGGATTGTAAAATCGTAAAATCGTAAGGAATTTTTTTTTCATACACAGTTCAAGCTCATTAATATACATGCTTCAAATAAAAATTCATACATGGTTCAAGCATCATGAAAAAAAAAAAAAAAAATGAGGATATTGTGCTCATCTCTTAAAGATGAACTCATCAACACCGTATAGTGATATTAAATCTTGAACTTACTATCTCTCGACACCTTCCTTGCATCAGGATTTGTAGTGTTCAAGTCTGTCTTTCATACCATAAATGTTCCTCTTTGTTTTAAGATAGGAAGAATCTCAGGTCATTTAAACATTCCAAACCCTGCAACAATCCATACTGGGGCAAACTTTTGTGTTTTGAATGAATACTTCGATTAGTTATAAACTAACTATAGAAAGGAAAAGATCTA
>Ga0307517_10003114_pt1 | contig 26134 bp, 20 predicted proteins | sample 23_EM_MG_FD_194515 | JGI IMG/M metagenome (GOLD analysis project Ga0307517, IMG submission 194515) | Populus trichocarpa ectomycorrhiza microbial communities from riparian zone in the Pacific Northwest, United States - 23_EM | ecosystem: Host-associated > Plants > Roots > Unclassified | place... | reverse complement strand
TAAGAACCAGAACTCCTACCAAATCTGCTCTCTACTCCTCACCAAGCGTGCCTCGCAACCCCCCTCGCACTTGCGCAGTATTATCCATATAGAATAGATTGTGCCCCTGGCGTTCACATTTTGAACAATATGCAGATTTCGCAAGTTAGTCTTGGATACTAAAACCAGTAAGAGAGTCAATGCGAAATTGGGAAGTATTACCTCGATGTTTCTGTAATTTTCTTGTTGTGTTCCAACAGTGCTTTGTGAGCAGTAGTGTAGCGTTGAAGAGGATATGTGGGGCACTCCTCTACTTATTGAGAAAATTTAGCCGCGTGGAAGTCACATGCTACTCAGAGTTTTACTTTTGCGTCACATTTTCACGTCCAAAAGTAGGCCATCGCAACCGACCCCAATATTTGTCATCTGTCAATGCTGCTTATTCATAGAGACTTGGCTTAGTACACACTAGATGGATTCATTGAATCTCGAAACCCCCCCCCTGGAAACCAAGCTGCTGGAGGAGGAGTTTGAGGTTGACCCAGAGAAGCCCTTTGAGAAGAGGCCGGAGCGAGACGGCTTGGATGTGTGTGTCCGAGGGGAACAAGATGCATAAATGCCTAAGTATTAAAGGAGGACATATCGAGTAGTTAGAGTTCGGGCAGACATGCCAATGAGCCCACAGAAAGCCCAAGAGAAGAAACACAGGAAAGAGGAAGTAAAAAGTTCAACTTAACCCACCAGCTCAATGTGAGTTTCTCCTTTCTCCCCCATAGGGATGCCCCCGGAGCCACTCATTATTCTCCCTGGCCAATCAATAGAGTCCTACAAAGACATCGAGACTCAAATCCATATTGCACTCAGATCCCTCTGTGCCTTGGAAGGGGTGCAGCTGGACCTTGCTGCTACTGCTACCGCTTGTGAGTGCGGAATTCCTGTCTCTAGCCTTACAGCATGAAGCCCCTCAATGCAAATAGAAAAGACAGGAAAGATATGAAAGCTATAGGAGCTGTTAGGAGACAGCCACAGGAAGCGTAGCGCGCAAGGGAAAGGACCTAGTAAGCACAGCCCAAGCCTCAGCGTGGTGGGGTGGGGACAGTGTTCCAAACCGTCCGGGGCCCGGCGGTGTCAACGAGGGGACTAAGAGTACCGTAAGAACTCGAATAATCGGACCATGTGCTATGTAGTCCGAAATTTCCTCCTCCGGAAAAGGGGCGAAAAACACACCAAAAATCTACCCCCTGAGAGAGAAGAAAAAAGAAAAAAACACCGGACCATACCAAGAGAGGCAACTCCAACGTCCTAGCACATGGTCCGATTATTCGAGTTCCTACGGTACCGGACGAGACTGAACGGCTGTGTGCACTGCCTCTGGGGCAGCGAAAGTCAGGGGATGCAGTCTCTAGATCCGGCGGCGGGTCCTATGTGGTGAGGCAGTGGTCTTCGTGGGACAATGGGGGGCTCTGCTCTCAACCGTCCCGTCCGCCCCGTACGCACCCCGAAGACTGTAGCCCAGGGCGTCCTGGGCGTCTGTCTCAAGCTGTAGGACAAGAGCATCTGTCCTTGGGAAAGACTGCAGTCCAAGAGGGTAACTGCAAGGTTCTACAGTCGTTGACGGATCGGCAGCTTCCAAATCCTACCTGCAAGCCTCATCCGTCATCTCGTCCGGGTGGACGCCATGATACCCGTCAGTCCGGTCCGGGCCCGAAGACAGACGGACTGAGCGCCTGTGAACACTGACATTGTGGGGACAGGACTGCAGTTATGGTGCCAGTTATTTCCCTTGATTTAGTATTAATCGGTTTCATGGGTGTGCTGCTAGAACCCGCCGAAGTGTAAAAATGAAATATCTTGTTCTTTGCTCCTGGACAAAATTAACCGCTTACCAGGTGGTAGGGAAAACTTCGGCCAGGACAAAGGGCTCTCCCGATTATCATGAAAACCAAAAATAAAGGAAACATTAAATGTAAATACTTTGTAAAATACAGAGTAGAAATTGATCCAGGGAAATACCTTCTGGTAGAGTTGGAAGTGTGCAATTATGAGGAAGACTGAGTTGCCATCGATTATTCGCATGCGGTTAATTTTGTCCACGGACCATACTAAGCTTGAGTGGGGAGGAGGATAAATAGCTTATGGCGGGGATGGGTCCAGAGAAATTCAAACTGTCAAAATATCATTCATTGGGCTCTTTGCGTTGTTTCCTTGATTTTCCTAATTCCAGTTGCTTCTTTGTCCTCTTAAACAATCTCATTACGGTGGAATAACTCTCAAACAAATGCGGTGGAACTTTGTGTTTTTTATCTCCTTATTTTCACCTCTGTCTGGCTTATTCAACTCCTCGAGGGGGAAGTATTGGGTTTTTCTATTGAAGTGTCCGGTGATCTGGGTCGGGATACAGCTTGTGTCTCTGCGGGGGGCAGTGGCTCGGTCTGCTCATCTACTCTTTGGGTGGCTTTGCAGTACGGCCCAGTTTTGGTTTGAATGAAAAAAGGGGAACATAACTGGTTGGTGTCAGGCAATCCCAGAAACTCTCCATCAGCTGCTAAAACCCACTGTGTGACAAAATCTTTTTAGTTCGTCAAACCTGAGGCTAGAAGACAGAAGTCCCCTATACCCCAACAAGTCGTACCATTTTTCCCGAGCATCCTCCGTCCTAGCACCTCCAAAAGACTGACTATAGACTATAGCCCTGTCCTACCCCAGAGATTGACGGGCTAGACGGTTGGGAATACTGGATGGGGGCATATATTAAAGAAGGGCATGCTATTCAAGTCTACAAAAAGAAAATATCCAAGCTACTAATCAAATGTATTAGGGAACATCCTGGGCCTTTGGAAATATATCTGAACATGAATGCTGTATAGAGTACGCTCTGTGTTGGGAATGGTGCTGCTCACCATACTCACGATACTTCCTTTGTTCAGAGTGGCTTCGGATATGCGCTGAGGATTCGGGCATATGTTTTGGCCTTGGGCGTTTGGTTTATAGGTTAGGGAAAGCATTGCGAATGCAGGAATGCGCGATAGTTTTGGGATAGTGCAGCTTTCGGGAGAGCCGGGCGAAAAGCGGCAGCACTGTAAGGCTAGCGTGAAAGAGCTGGAAGCCAGGAGGAGGGAATGGTTTTTGTTTTCCTTTTAGTTAGCTGGGAGTGCTCACGAGGGAAGGAGAGACTCACATGGAGTAGTGTGGTGCCTCATGGGTGGATATCATGTCTTCGTGATTGATATATACTCCTGTGATCGCCCTTTTTAGTTAGTCAGAGTTGAGTAGAGCATCGAGCATCGTGGTCTCTCGTTGAGCTAGAGACAGTAGTTGTTAGGTAGTGAAGAGTTTTTCCCCGCTCCAGAGTGTGATCGTTTGGGCGTGAGTTCCTTGGCGTTTATCGTTTTCCTTTCGTTGTCGCTATACTATCGTTTCGCCGTGTATCGTTTCGCCGCCCAAGTCTAAAACTGAATGTTATGTTAGGTTGATAAGTCGGAGATCGGCTAATAAGTTGAGCTCGCAAACACTCCAGGGTTGTGGATTAGCTGCAACGTGTGGACGAGTAGTATTGGAAACCATGTCATGCCTCTTGGCGGGCTCTCCGGATATTTACCCTGTTGTTCAGACAGCCTCCGGGGACGCTTGTTTGTCGCTTCGGGGACGCGCTTAGGAATCGGGCATCTGTTGTGGCTTCGAGCATGTGTCCTACGTTTGTGAAAAGCATTTTGAATGCAGGAATGCACAAGAGTTTTGGAACCGTGCAGCCAGGGGGAGAAAGGCGAGAACACTGTAGGGCCAGGCGAAAGAGCAAGACACAACGATGCCATATTCCCAGAGGCTATGGGCAGTGGGGGTTTGTTTTCTTTTGTTAGCCCGAAAGTCAACGAGGGGAAAGTGGGACATACATGGAATAGTCTAGACATATGTGGGCCCATGGGGTATTGTTGTAGTTGATATATACTCCGGTTATCGTGGTTAGCTAGTTGTTAGGGAGTGTTATCGTTGAGTGAAGAGAGCTTCTGAACTGGTAGTCACTCCATAACTTTATAGTTTAAACCAAAATTTAATTATTCAATTCCCCGCTCCTGTGTGTGCGACAGCCCTGTGTGTTAACTCATTGTGTTTGGCCGTTTCGTTTCATTTCGCTATTTTACAGTCCCCGTCTATCCATTTCTAAAGATAGTGTATTCTGTCAAAATTTGTGAGTTTTTACTGTGTTGTTAATTAGAGGGAGATAGCTACCTCCTAGCCTGTCCTAGGTTAGCAGATAGACCAGCGAACCAGTCCATTGTGTTTTTTCATGATCCGCTACGCTTAGAGCCTGTCGCTGTCGCGGGGCACTTCTGTTCTTTCCTTCATTCGCGCTTTTATTTGACACCATCAAATGGAACCACGTAATTTGTAGGCAAGGACGAGCGGACGTTTGGGCTTGGTTTCTGTGGTTGTTCTTTCACCATGCCCGTTTTTTTGCTTCTTACCTTGTTATTTACTATTTTATTGCACTTGTTTCCCTTTGGAAGATTGGCTACATTTTTATAAAGGATTCATTTAAGGATGCTGTAGAACAGAGAAACACTATGGATAGTCCCCCAATATCTCCTGGTAACTGTTGGGATGTGTGTGTGGTACATTGTGTGAGGTGAGATGTTAGTTAATGACTAGTCGTACAAGAGAGAAACGACTTAAGGGAACACCCGTGTCAAGCCCACTCCCGCACAACCAATGATAGACCTGACCCATTGACATGACCTAAGGGGGTAGCCGTACCGTGTCCTCAACATATCGTATAGCGAACACAGCTAACAGTAACTAGCAAAATTAAAAAAATACTTTTTTAAAAAAAAACATCATGATAAGGGTAAACCAATGCCATAGCAACGAGGTTAGTTGGAGCAGAATGGGAACTTTGATCTGCACCAAACTAAACCTCAGCAATTGTTGGCCTCCTCCGCAGCCTTGAGAGGGGCACAGCCCTGCATACCAAACCTAAAACCATCTGCAATATCTCCTATCCCCTGGCCCTTGGTTTGCCTTTCACCAGTGAGATACTTCGTCGTTGCATAACCAGAGCCGACAGAGACACCTTGGCCATACTGACTCTGGGTGGTAAACCCCACCCCCGCTTGGGTGAGCTTCTTCCTGACCCCATCAATATCTGCCTTGAGTTCATTCTTAACTCCATCAAGATCGGCCTTGAGTTCCTCCCTGCTCGCACAAAGATCTTTCTTATTCTTATTAATTTTCGCCCGGCCCCGAGAGACAGCCGTGGTACAGATAATGCCCATGGTTGCGAGGGCGCTCAACGGGTTTGCATAAGTGGAAATGAATACTATCGTTTGAAAGTTTTATTAGCAAGCATTCATTACCACAAATGGAAGGGGATAGAAGAGTACAGCGGGGACCCATGATCAGTGTTATGTCGATAATGAGAAACAGTTTTCTGTGGACTTCGAACTACTTTTCGTCATATGCAGATTTCGCAAGTTAGTCTTTCATACTAAAACCAGTAAGAGAGTCAATGCGAAATTGGGAAGTATTACCTCGATGTTTCTGTAATTTTCTTGTTGTGTTCCAACAGTGCTTTGTGAGCAGTAGTGTAGCGTTGAGGAGGATATGTGGGGGCACTCCTCTACTTATAGAGAAAATTTAGCCGTGTGGAAGTCACATGCCGCTCAGAGTCTTACTTTTGCGTCACATTTCCACGTCCAAAAGTAGGCCATCGCCACCGACCCCAATATTTGTCATCTTTCAATGCTGCTTATTCATAGATACTTGGCTTAGTACACACTAGATGAATTCATTGAATCTCGAAGCCCCCCCCCCCCCTGGAAGCCAAGAAGATGGAGGAGGAGTTTGAGGTTGACCCAGAAGAGCTCTTTGAGAAGAGGTTGAGTGAGAGGGCTTGGATGTGTCCGAGGGGAACAAGGTTCATAAATGCCTAAGTGTTAAAGGAGGACATATCGAGTAGTTAGAGTTCGGGCAGACAAGTCAATGAGCCCACAGAAAGCCCAAAGAGAAGAACCACAGGAAAGAGAAAGAAAAAAGTTCAACTTAACCCACCAGCTCAATGTGGGTTTCTCCTTTCTCCCCCATAGGGCTGCCCCTGGAGCCACTCATTATTCTCCCTGGCTAATGAATGGAATCCTACAAAGATATCGAGACTCAAATCCATACTGCACTCACATCCCTCTGTGCCTTGGAATGGGTGCAGCTGGACCTTGCTGCTATTGCTACCACTTGTGAGTGCGGAATTCCTGTCTCTAGAAGCACCCAGTGAGCACAGCCCAAGCCGCGGCGTGGTGGGGTGGGGACCGTGTTCCAAACCGTCCGGGGCCCAGCAGTGCCAACGGGGGGACTGCTAACAGTACCGGACGAGACTCGACGGCTGTGTGCACTGTCTCTGGGGCATCGAAAGTCAGGAGATGCAGTCTCTGGGTCCGGCGGCGGGCCCTATGTGGTGAGGCAGTGGTCTTTGTGGGGAAAATGGGGGGCAGTGCTCCCAAGCGTCCCCCCAGCCCAGTACGCACCCCCTGGACTACAGCCCAGGGCGTCCCGACCGTCTGTCTCAAGCTGTAGGGCAACAGCGTCCGTCCTTTGGGAAAGACTGCAGTCCATGAGGGTGACTGTAGTGTCCTACAGTCCTTGACAGATCGGCAGCTTCCAAATCCTACCTGCAGGCCTCACCCGTCATCTCGTCTAGGTGGACGCCAAGATACCTGTCCGTCCTGTCCGGGCCCGGAGACGGACAGAATAGACGCCTAGGAACGCTGACATTGGGGGGATGGTAGTTGTGGTGACAGCCATGTCCCTTCATTTAGTATTAACCTGTTCGGGGGTGTGTTGTTGAATCGCCGAAGTGAAAATGAAACATCTTGTTTATTGTTCCTGGACAAAATTAACCGCTTACCAAGTGATAGGAAAAACTTCGACCACGACAAAGAGCTCTCCCCATTATCATGAAAATCAAAAATAAAGGAAGAATTAAAGCGTAAATACATAGTAAAATACTCTCATTCGTTGGGCTCTTTGCGTTGTTGTTTCCTTGATTTTCCTAATTCCAGTTGCTTCTTTGTCCTCTTAAACAATCTCATTACGGTGGAATAACTCTCAAACAAATGCGGTGGAACTTTGTGTTTTTTATCTCCTTATTTTCACCTCTGTCTGGCTTATTCAACTCCTCGAGGGGGAAGTATTGGGTTTTTCTATTGAAGTGTCCGGTGATCTGGGTCGGGATACAGCTTGTGTCTCTGCGGGGGGCAGTGGCTCGGTCTGCTCATCTACTCTTTGGGTGGCTTTGCAGTACGGCCCAGTTTTGGTTTGAATGAAAAAAGGGGAACATAACTGGTTGGTGTCAGGCAATCCCAGAAACTCTCCATCAGCTGCTAAAACCCACTGTGTGACAAAATCTTTTTAGTTCGTCAAACCTGAGGCTAGAAGACAGAAGTCCCCTATACCCCAACAAGTCGTACCATTTTTCCCGAGCATCCTCCGTCCTAGCACCTCCAAAAGACTGACTATAGACTATAGCCCTGTCCTACCCCAGAGATTGACGGGCTAGACGGTTGGGAATACTGGATGGGGGCATATATTAAAGAAGGGCATGCTATTCAAGTCTACAAAAAGAAAATATCCAAGCTACTAATCAAATGTATTAGGGAACATCCTGGGCCTTTGGAAATATATCTGAACATGAATGCTGTATAGAGTACGCTCTGTGTTGGGAATGGTGCTGCTCACCATACTCACGATACTTCCTTTGTTCAGAGTTGCTTCGGATATGCGCCGAGGATTCGGGCGTATGGTTTCGGCTTTGGGCATTTGGTTTATCCGTTAGGGAAAGCATTGCGAATGCAGGAATGCGCGATAGTTTTGGGATAGTACAGCTTTCGGGAAAGCCGGGCGAAAAGCGGCAGCACTGTAAGGGTAGCGTGAAAGAGCTGGAAGCCAGGAGGAGGGAATGGTTTTTGTTTTCCTTTTAGTTAGCTGGGGGTGCTCGCGAGGGAAGGAGAGACTCACATGGAGTAGTGTGGTGCCTCATGGGTGGATATCATGTCTTCGTGATTGATATATACTCCTGGAATCGCCCTTAGTTAGTTAGTCAGAGTTGAGTAGAGCATCGAACGTCGTGGTCTCGTTGAGCGAGAGACTAGGGTTGCTGTTAGGTAGTGAAGAGTATTTCCCCACTCCGGAGAGTGATGGTTTAGGCGTGAGTTCCTTGGCATTTATCGTTTTCGTTTCATGATTGCTATACTATCGTTTAAGCTTGTATCGTTTCGCCGCCCAAGCCTAACACTCTGAATGTTATGTTGGGTTAATACGTCAGAGATCGGCTAATAAGTTGAGCTTGCAAGCACTCCGGGTTTGTGGATTAGCTGCAACCTGTGGATGGGTAGTATTGGAAACCATGTGATGCCTCTTGGCGGGCTCTCCCGATATTTGCTTTGTTCAGGCGGCCTCCAGGGACGCTTTTTTGTCCCTTCAGAGACGTGCTTAGGAATCGGGCACCTGTTTTGGCTTCAAGCATGTGTTTTATGTTTGTGGACAGAATTTCGAATGCAGGAATGCGCACCAGTTTTGGAACCGTGCAGCCAGGGGGAGAAAAGCAGGAACGCTGTAGGGCCAGGTAAAAGCGCTAGACACACGAATGCCATAAACCCGGAGGCTATGGGCAGTTGGGGTTGGTTTTCATTTAGTAGCTCGAAGGTCAACCAGGGGAAAGAGGTACTTGTATGGAATAGTCTAGACATGTGAGGTGGGCCATGGCATATTGTTTTAGTTGATCTATACTCCTACTATCGTGGTTAGCTAGTTAGCGATTGTCGCCATTGAATAAAGAGAGCTTCTGCACGGGTAGTTGCTCCATAACTTTATAGTTTAAACCAAAATCTGATTATTCAATTCCCCTCTCATGAGTGTGAGACAGTTTTGTTGAACCTATTGCGTTTGGCCATTTCCTTTTGCTAATTTACAGCCCCTGTCTATCAATGTTTAAAGACAGTGTTTTTTTTTTTTGCAAGTTTGAGTTTTTACTGTGTTGTTAATTAGACGGAGATAGCTATCTCCTAGCCAGTCCTCGGCTAGTAGATAGAGTAGGGAAAAATTCCTCTGCTTTTCTTCATATTCTGCTACGCTTTGAGCCTGTCGCGGGGCAACTTCTGTTTTTTCCTTATTCGTACTTTGATTTGGCACCATCAAATGGAACAACGGAATTGGCAGGCAAGAGCAAACAGACATTTGGTCTTGGTTTCTGGGGTTGTTCTTTCATGATGCCCGTTTTATTGCTTCTTACGTTGGTATTTACTATTTTATTGCACTTGTTTCCCTTTGAAAGTCTGGCTACGTTTTATAAAGGATTCATTTAAGGATGCTGTGGAACAGAAAAACACTATGGATAGTCCCCTACTCTCCGCTGGTAACTAGCAAAAGCAATATAAAAAAAAGTAAAAAAAAACATTAGAAGGGTAAACCAACGCCATGTCAACGATCTTAGTTGGAACACAGAATGAGATCTATGATCTGTACCAAACTAAACCTCAGCAATTTTTGGCCTCCTCCGCAGCCTTGAGAGGGGCACAGCCCTGCGTACCAAACCTAAAACCGTCTGCAACACCCCCCATCCCCCGGACCCCCGGCTCACCCTTCACCGGCGAGACCTCATCGCCACCTAACCAGAGACGACAGAGACACCCTGGCCATACTGACTATCGGTGGTAAACACCGGCCCTGCCCAGGTGACCTCCTCCATGACCCTACCAATACCCGTCTTAAGTTCATCCTTGACACCATGAATATCTGCCTTGAGTTCCTCCTTGCTCGCACGAATATCTTTCTTATACTCATCACGGGTTGCCCTGTCCTGATATAGATGCGCCGCATAGCTAACGATGGCCACTCCGAGGGTACTCAATGGGCTTGCGTACGTGGAAATGAGTACTACCATATGGGGTTATATTAACAAGCATCCATTACCACATATGAACGGTGATAGAAGAGTACAGCGGAGACCCATGATGGATATTTTATCTCTAGTGAGAAACGATCTTCTGTGGACTTCGAACTACTTTTCGCCCCTGGTATATTTCATAAGTTAGTCTTCAATACACAAACTATTGAGAGAGTTAATACGAAATTGGGAAGCCTTACCTCGATGTTTGGGTAATTTTCTTGTTGTGTCCCAACAGCGCTTTATGAGCAGTACTATAGCATTAGAGAAGATGCGGGGGGGAACCCTTCTACTTATAGACAGAATTTAGCAATGTGAAGGCCACATACAACCCAGAGTCCTACTTTGTACCACATTGTCACTCACAAAGGTAGGACGCCGCCATCAACCACTATGTTTGTCGCCTGTCGATCCTGCTTATTCATATAGAATTGGCTTAGTCAAACCTTCCAATGCGCCAGCCCGGGTCAAAAAAGGGCCAGCCCGACCCAACCCAACCCAAAGATGGAAAGCCCGGGCTAACCCAATGAACCCAGTGGGCTCGTGGGTGAAGGAAAAGTAATTAAATGTATGATTGCATTAGTGTGAAATCACTAGAATACACAATGGATAATAGAAGTTGGTAGATGAGGCAAAAAGTGATTCATGAATAGCAGAAAGATGGGGAAGAGGCTGTTGTTGGGCGGGTGTGCTTGGCTTTGTTACGGGAGTGGGGAGGATAGTTCAGGCAATATGCCGACAGAACGGGTATTGGAGAATGTGTTGAAAAAATAGTGCTGCTCGCCATACTCTCAAGATACTTCCTTTGTTCAGATAGCTTCCTGGAGCATGTTTGTTTGTGGCTTTGGATTTGCGCTGAGGATCGAGGCACAGGTTTGTCTTCAGAGACTCGCTTTGGCTTCAGGTGTACAGTTCAGCTTTAGGCGTTTAGTTTGCACATTCGCGAAAGCATTGTGAATGCAAGAATACGTGATAGTTTGGGGATCATGCAGCTTTCAGGAAAGCCGGGAGAAAAGCGGAAGTACTATAGGATCAGCAGGAAGGAGCTAGAAACCGGAAGGTGGCAAAGTGTTTGTTTTCGATTTCGTTAGGCGCGAGTCCTCACGGGGAAGGAGAGACTCACATGGAGTAGTACGGTGCCTCATGGATGGATGGATATCATGTCTTTATGATTGATATATACGCCTGTGATCGCCCGTAGTTAGAGAGAGAGAGCATCGAGTAATATCAAGAGGTGTCGCTGAGCGTGAGACTGTCGTTGTTAGTGAAAAGATTTTCCCCCGCTCCTGCGTCTACGATCATTTTCGTTGTCAGTTGCTTAGCGTTTTCGTCCCGCCTCATTTCACCACTCGTCACTTGCTGTGAAACATTTCACCGTCAATGTCTAAAAGAATGTTCAAGTTCTATAAAGTATTTTATCCACAATGCCTTTCCTTTGATATCACGGGAGTGTACGGAGAAATAGGGACAGGCGGTAGACACAGAGATATGTGTCGTGATCCATACAGGTAGGTGGAGTACTAAGTTCTAAACCGTATGATAAATGGGTAGGGGATTGACTCGATGATGACCCGCTTAATTCACCGGAATAGGATAGGTAGGAGAGAAGTGCTTGAACCAATTAAAGTAGAGAAAGCAGTGTTCCCAACCGTCCGGGGGGCCGGCGGGGGGGCCCGCGGGGGGACTCCCAAGAGCCCCAGACGGGACGGGACGGCTATCTGTAGTCCGTCCGGGGCGGCCTAAGTGCAGGACGGCGGGCCCTACAGGATGAAGTTGACTCGCGGTGCAATGCCTGGGATTTTGCTGAAATGCTAAGAGAACGCAGCCAGGACTAGATACAGTTTGTGGTGGCCACTCGCATAGTGGGCTGTTCACCACACAAACACTAGTCACCCTCAGCATGGGGACAGCCCCACTGGTCTGCTAGCTAGATGCCCTAACATGACATCCCACGATGGGGCTTCTCCATCACTTTCTTATTAAGGCTAATGGATGGTACACAGGTACTGAATACTGCCATGTATTTAGATTATTTTTACTTATTTTTCTTGGTTGGGTTGGGGCGGTTGCACCGAGGAGGTTTCCAACAGCATGGCGAAAATTATGAGCGTTCGTTGATTGGTGAATTTTGTCCAAGCACAATACACGGAAGAAAGAGGAGATCTGTAGTGATTAATTGAAGGATCACAACTCGGTAATGTTTTTGATATATAGCTGTCTCCACCACTAGCTTAGTAAATGCGAACGAGAGACAATGTTGCGCACCATCCACCCCAGCTGCTATTCAGTACAGTGTTTCTGCTATTACAGCTTGATTTCATGCCCAGATCCTCCAGTGATCCCTTGACCATACTGACTGTTTTTGTTGGCCTTAGGCCTTAACTGAGCTCCTTCTGGCACCCATCACCATCTGGCTTGAGTTCCTTCTTTCTCGCATCAATATCCCCCTTACGATCCGCCTCAGCCCTAGCCATGCTTTTCCTGTGACAATAGGTGATTGTCGCACAGGTAACGCCGCAGCATGCCCAGGTGAGCATGGGGTTTGCACAGGTAGAAATGAATACTATCATATGAAAGTTCTATTAGCAAGCATTCATAGCCACAAATGGAAGAGGATAGAAGAGTACCGGGGAAACCCATGATCAATGTTTTGTCAATAGTGAGAAACAGTCTTCGGTGGACTTCAAACTACTTTTCGCCCCCGGCAGATTTCGCAAGTTAGTCTTTGATACTCAAACGAATAAGAGAGCTAATGCAGAATTGAGAAGCCTTACCTCGACGTTTGTGTAGTTTTCTTGTTGTGTCCTAACAGTGCTTTGTGAGTAGTAGTGTAGCGTTGGAGAGGATGCGGGGGCACTCCTCTACTTATAGAGAAAATTTAGCCATGTGAAAGCCACACTCTACTCAAAGTTTTACTTTTAGGCCACATTGCCACGTGCAAAAGTAGGCCACCGCCACTGACCACAATATTTGTCGTCTCTCAATTCTGCTTATTTATATAGAATTATCTTATACACACTGGATGAATCCATTGAATTTTGCAGCCCCCCCCCCCCCACAGAAAGCTACTTAAACTTAGAGTTCACAAACCATTATAGTTCTCAGATGCCCCCCAAAAACAAGCAATTTTGCATATACCGCAAAGGGATACCGTAAAAACCGAAATAATTGGGCATGGCGCTAGGACGTCCTGAATTGCCCCTCTAGATTAGGGGGAGAAAACACACCGCGAAGATTCTCTTTCAGCCCTCACCTGAGACAGCAGACCTTACCAGGAGAGGCAACTCCAACGTCCTAGCGTGATGCCCAATTATTTCGGTTTTTACGGTAGTGCAAATGACTAAGGCAAGATGCATAGAACTAGGGCCTACCGTATAGAACTATGGCTTGGTGCATGATAACAAAAACAAAGACCCTGTAGGTCTAGACCTACGCAAACATGAAATATGAGTGTGGGAGTGGGAAAGGGGTTACCGTCGCGTCTACCATCACTCGCGTCTCCTAGTTCGCCTAAGTCTTGGTATTTTTGATGTGGTTTCCCAGCGGCCCCCGTCAGGGGCGCCCACGGAAACGACTACCCTGGAGAGGTATTATATGTGAGTGCCTTTTTCTACACTTTCATACCAGTCCACTTCCTCGCACGGCATCCCTTTTGATCGGGAGGGCAATCACTGTCGCATTCCGTATCTATGCGAGCAATAACATGTTCATTATTATATCCGTTTCCTCTTTTCCATATTTCGTTCCTTCGATTTCCTGGACTTGAGAGAGCTGGTTTGATCCAACGCTCCAAAGCGCCCACCTCTCCCGTCTCCGAGTCCGGAGAGGACTGACGGTAGTACCTGAAAGGGCGCCGGTGATGGATAGGCATCCTGACGTCCGTCCAGAAGACCGCCCGGGACGGAAGTGCGGGGACTACATATGTCTTAGGTGGCGCAATTTTCCGCGTAACTCCAGATGGCGGGCGTGCCTTATAGGTTATTGGCGAGCCCTGCAGGTTACAGAATTGCCCTGCAGGCAACTGACTCGCCCTACAGGTAACCAGTGTTCTCAACGGGGCAGTATATCTGTCCTGAAGGCGGACGGCGGTGGACGGCGTTAAGCGGTCCCGTCCCGTCTCTTTCGAAACTTGCCCGGCGCCCCGGCACAAAGGACTATACGATACCCCCGCCGTCCCCCGTGAAAAATGTTTCATGCTTGGTTGGGAAATGTTTCATAATTTCCAGGGGAACACACCCCCGATTAATAAGCAATCCCGCCCGGGGTTGCTTACATCACTCCATATATCCGAACACCCCGAAAGTCTAGCTATATGGAGGTTGCAAGTTGGGCATACGATTATGCATGTTTCACAGGCGTGTTCTAACACATGGCGCAAATTAAAGGTCCGGAAGAAGAGACAAACAAAATGTATGGTTGCAACACAGATATCGGGGTCACTCTTTCCGGATCTTTAACTTGCGCCCGAGTACAAGGTTGGCCACTAAAGCAGAGCAGAAAATGAATGTAAAATGAAGGAATAAAGGTAGACATCGATTTCAGACAACAGGGGAAGAACGAAGACCAAGAGGATAGAGCTCCAGTGCCTTCAAGGTGCTTTCCATCTGATTCACGTCAGTGGTAATTCCACCACAGAATATATCAAGCGTTCCGCTTGATGTCATTCCCTTGCCGGATATCATTGGACACTCTTGCTCTACACATTGAGACACGTCCTGACGCCCGGGACTGGAGTCGTGGGGGTACCTACAGGGTTAACGGGGCGCCTAGCAACACTGATCTGATCTAGGCGTTTTAGTTCTGGCAAGGCGGGTGGGGGGGTGTTTTGCCTCGGATACAAGGCATGGAGTTTTGTGCCGACCCCCGGGAGGACCGTGCCCAGGCGGAGGTGTCGGTTACACGCCCCTCACAATTGTTAACAGCTACTAGCGAGAGAGGCTTGCCAGTGATTGTACCCCCTCTCCCAGCTATTTTTCCTAATAACACAAGTCTTATGTATGGAGAAGAAATCCTGTCCATCCCATTAAAGAGGGGAGATAGATGGCGCACAGTGCCCACAAGGGGTCAGTCCAGCCTGGGCTTTTTTGGTTACAAGCCGGGCCCGACTGTGGGCCCCAGTTGGGATTTGAGGCCTTATCCGACCGCGGCTGGCGGGACTGGAGATATCTCCCAGCTTTCGAGTGATAATGAGTAATTTCATCGGATCCGAAGGATAAATTTGTTTGAGTATGTATCATAATATTATTTTCTATGAGAAAGTAACAATGTGAAATGAAAGACCAAAGGGTAATCACAATAGGCTTGTTGGAAACCATGGCATGCTGCTCGTCGTGCTCTCATGACAGTTCCTTTGTTGTTCGGGTGGGTTCTAGGAACGGGGTTTGGCTTCGTGCATGTCTTTGTGTTTTTTTTTTTGAGGGAGCGTTGCCAATGCAAGAATGCGCGACAGCTTTGGAACTGTGGGGCCGCCGGGGAAGCGGTGAAAAAAATGTGAGCCATGTGAGGTCAGCTTGCAGGAGCTGGGAGCCTGAAGGCTATGGGCGGTGGGAGTTTTTTTTCTCTTTTTTCCTTTGTTAGCCGTGGAGTGAGTGAGGGGGAGGAGAGACTTAGCTGGAATGGCATGGGCATGTGCGGTAACTCATAGTTGGGTGGCAAGTCCTTGCGGTTGATATATGCCCCTCTTTTTGCAGTTAGCTCGCTGTTGTTGAGAGAGTTGTCGCTGAACGAAGTGACCTTTCCGGCTCCTAAGTGTGCCATCGTGTTTCGTATAAGAGTTCCTGGAGTTTCGTAGCAGCTGTTTCGCTTCGTTGTCGACTGCCAATCCAAGTCTAAAAAGGCTCTATTTAAAACAATTCCTCTTTTAAACGACAATGGTTGAAACAAAACGAGTGATAAGGGAAAACAGCAAAGTACTTTGTGTTGCCCAATCCTGAATAGCGAACCAATATCTTCGGGTACCTTCAGATTTCTGTGAGCACTTTCAGATATCCAAGTGTATCTGCGGGCATCTGTAAGCCGGCCGGCTATCTGCAGACCGACCTTGCCGCCTGTAAACGCTAATAGAGCAGAGGTGGGCGGTAGAACGTGGGGATCTGCTTGGAATTCTGACACTCTCTTAGAAGGGTAGGGGAGGTAGCTCCCACGACTTCATTCGAACTGTTACTAAAATTATAGACAGTACACAGGTAAAACACAATTAACTCATCTCGATGCTTCATGGAGTACCATACCCATCTCGGTATCTCCCCAAATACCCGGGGCGCTCTGTAAACTCCTGTGATAGCGTATGAAACACTTGCCGGCAGCACTTTCTCACTAAACCGCTCCGGGAGTAGAGCAAACCCGTACCCTCGCGAAAGATCTACAACACCCCTGCAACCCCAGGATTAACATCCTTTTTATCTCAACCCACTAGGTTACGCGGGATTTTGCCACCAAAGCAAAACTACCCCAGACAATCTTTGAATAAGGGGAGGTTTTCTGGGGTTTTCAGATTATTATTTTTTTAAAGTGTTTCTTTTCCAAATATGATATCACGTGCTATTATTTCATAAGATAAACCCGTGGGGGGAACTTGTTGCCGCAAATACTATATTCGGGAGTGCGAGTGCCCTCCCACTAACACGATAAGATACTGGGGGTTGAAACAAGATAATATGTCCCAAACTCCCGGCAAAGCGCATGAGCTCAACCTGAACCCTTTTGAGTGTTCACCAGCGGCCAGGCCCGCCCGCCCGGGCAGGTCAAAGTGGAACAGGCCCGGACGTTGTAGGCTAGACTTCCCTCATATCCCGTCTGATTAGTAAATATTTTATTTATAGGTAACCAAAATCCTCACATTCCGGGAAATATCTGCGGATATCCGCAGGCCCTGTCCGATAGGCCCTTAAAGCCGGACCGTGTCCTAGATCCCGGCCCTCCCCCAAAAATAAGCCCCGGCGGGCGGCCCTAGACCTCAAGCCTGGCCGGACTAACCGCTTGCGGACACTGCATTGGCCACCTAGACCGGGGGGTAGAGTGAACGGATGCTGCACCCACGCTCCTCGAAATTACGTACTAGTTTGCTCTTTCTTTTGTGGATAATTCCCTTTGTTACCCCTGACCACTAACACTTTACAGTACCTTACAGCGGTAAGCAGCAATCCCGGAAAGGCCGTCCCTCACAGTATAGAATTTGCCGAGGAATGCTGTCTTTTGTGATCAGAGCTAGTTTCGAAGAAAAATAATAGTGTGATAATCCCAATAGTAGAATGTTGTAGTATGATACAGTGTTCGCAAACGGCCAGTCCGTCCAGTCCACAGTAGTGCCCAGACGGCCTGGTCCAGTAGATGGATTGGGTAAAGCCGGACTCCAGTCCTATAGACCATGGGAGCAACAGTTTGGACTGACTATAGTCCGCCTACAGTCCACCTACAAATACCGTGACTGTTATCTGAAAATTCTTAACACAACTGTGGCAGGCTGTGGGAAGCAAATGGGCATAAGTTTGAATAGAAAAGTGTAATAAAAAAGAAGAAACTAAAAGGAAGAGAAGGAAAAGGGAAAAATTACCGATCGGATGACTTGGGTAATGCTGTAGCAATGGGAGGGAGAAGAAAAAAAATAAGGTTGAATAACCAACAAGCTGATGTGATGCTGGTGCTTCTACAAAATCCTATTGTCAACCGCCTACAAATCCCGGTAGGCCATTTTCAGGCCAGGCCAGTCCGTCCAGTCCGTCCATTTCTCCTGACTAGACTACCTAGTCCACTGCCTCACATTTGGACGGTCTGGCCTGTTGCGGACGGCCTCCAGTCCTCCTAGTCCGGTCTGGCCTGTTGCGAACACTGGTATGATATTAGAAGCGCCGAGGGAGGGCAGATATAGGGAAGCTAACATATGGAGGAGGGCAGAAGTGTGGACGTGTGAACATACCAGGGTATTAGGGGATTCATCGGGTAATAGGTTACTTAGAAGTTTTCTCTTCCTAAGCAACCGTTAGCTAGGAACCTCCTATAGTCAAAGAACACCTCGGCGTCTCATCTCGTCAGCACATGTATGATTCCTTGGCCTCCGTCAGGTGTGCTTCTAAAAAATCTCCTTTCCTCCAGTTTTCCTGACCCACCCCCTCTCCTTCTCTCCGGCTAAGATCTAGAGTGTTCTTTACGCTAGGCCAGCTAACGGTCCCTTTTAAGTTTACAGTTAGTTTCTTTATTGTATCTTGTCCTATGGTATTGTGCGCCTTGCAGACCTGCTATTTCAAGTAATCAGGGCAGAGGTAATGATCTGTGATGAAAGGCTCACGTAACGGAATGGAGCGCCTCAAGTACAGAAGTTGAGTCTGTATTAAGTGGTGAAGGAGTTGATTATTTCCTCTGTCGGGTATGTAGGAGAGAGGGTTGGGAAGAGAGCTAAGAACGGGAAGGAAAGATTTTCAGACACACTGGTGTTTTCCAAGAGGACGAGTGATGTTGTGTGACTCCGTAAACCACTGGTAAGCTCCTTGTAAGAGAGTATATCCCTGTTACGCAAATAACGGGATGGGCACTTGGCAGAAGGAGTGCGGTCTCTGGATTAATGACTAATGTAGGGGTAGTTCACTAGTAGACAGCGAGTCAGTAGGGTGCAAGCTACCCCGAACCGTATTTCCCTCAATCCGCCCGACTTTGTGTCCCAAATTCTTTATGCGTCACTGTAGTTCGCCACTTCCGGTAGAGGTAATCTCTTGTCCAGCTGGCTAACTGTTTGGATGATTCCCCTTTGGAGGGCGTTACACCCAGCCTGGCTCTTCCGTACTGTCTGTACCAAAAGTTTCCTGATGTTTACAATAAGGTTAAGGTAACCCGGCTATCCTCTCGTGGGGTTGGGAAGTTTGGAGACTTTTGTTGTTACAGTTTCTTTCCTTCGTTTTTATTATTATATAGCGGTTGGATTTTCACTTTCGGCCTACCTTTCTTAGCCCTGCTGGAAGATTGTACAGTTTGTTCTAAGATAGAAGGGGGGTTGGAGGCGTCTAGAAATGTGGGGGCAAGTAGACGCTTTACCTAAAATAGCGCCCTGCCTAGCGACTTTGCAAAAAAAAAAAGCACCTCCGGGGCAACGTCACGTTTTGGCCGTCTAGCTATATAGCTCCTGGGCTGGCAAGACATTGAAAATTTCGTGCCACCCGTCAGACTTCGAGACATAGATGACTAAGAGGCCGTAGAAACCCCAACCTCAGTATTCCTCAGCGTAAGTGTGGTCATGTGGCTAATATTGGTTGTGTTCTGAAGCCTACACATCTGCAAAACTTCAGTCATTTAAAAAAAGTTGCTTATTAACCACTGTCTGAGAGACTGGCCGGGTGGCACGAAATTTTCAATGTCTTGCCAGTCCAGGAGATAAGAATTTGGGAATGTAGGAAATTGGGTAAACCGCTGCGCTGTCGCCCGTCCAGTGTCTGCCATCAAAATTTCAAATCTTGACTGTTATGTAAAGGGCCCTTGCTTTACAGGTGAGTAATAGTAGAGTGCGTCGACAAAATTAACCGATCACCCGGGGCAAGCGTAACAGCAGATCGCTTCCGGGCCCCCACAAAAGTCATCACCACTCAACAGGCACCTGATAATCCTTTCTCTTTTTTTTTATTAAGGCTGATGGATGGTATACAAGTACTGAATACTGATAGGTGTTTAAAATATTTTTACTTATTTTTCTTGGTTGGGTTGGGGCGATTGTATCGAGGAGGTTGACAACGGCAGTGTGAAAATAAAATTATGAGCGTTCGTTGATCGGTTAATTTTGTCCACGAACAATACTTCTTGATTGGGATAAGTACTTCATTCCCGCGCCCATTCTATTGCAACCCTAAGCGATTTTTTGTTTACCTACCGTAACCCACCGTACTGTTACGGATAAAATCTGGCTTTACTCACTTTGCAGTTTTTTAACTCGTCTGCAAATAACCTAGACAGCATACCGTAAAAACCGAAATAATTGAGACTGGCGCTAGGATGTTGGAGTTGCCTCTCCTAGTAAGGTCTGTTGTCTTAGCAGAGGGCTGAAGGATCTTTCTCGCTGTGTTTTCTCCCCCTAATCTAAAGGAGGAAATTCTGGACGTCCTAGCGCCAGTCTCAATTATTTCGGTTTTTACGGTAGATAGGTTCACGATCTTTGCTTGAGAAGGCATCACATTTTCTGCAGGGGTGGCTGTTGCCTAGTCTTGGCAGACAGGGGGGACTTTATGTAAGGGTATGATCTTTCACTTCTCCCACGCTTTCTCCCCCGCGGCGACGGCGACTGCACCACAGCACAACGGAAGGACCTTTTGGACTTGCAAGTGCGGAAGGAAATCTTGTTATAGCGGATGCAGCGGGCGACAAGAGGAGGATCTCCTGTACCTAGATAGTCGGACAACCGGTAAGGTTGGGCTTTCTTTTCGGTTGGATTTTTTTCTCTTCTGTGCGGTTCTCTGGGTTGGCTTTAAATGAAAGGTTTGCGAATTAGCTTAGAGATCTGGAATTGATCGTGACCTGTGTGGTTTTGGTTTCAAGGTGTGATTTCTTGATAGTTATCGTTGCTTGCCGTGCCTCTAGCGTTTCAAGGCGTAGATACACTATCCTGGGGTTCTTCATTTTCAGTACTTCCAAGGGCCATTGCTCCCTAGGGAGTAAGGGATATCCCCCCGAACCGGTGAACACAAATGTCACTTGACCCCGCAGAAGTGATTTTTTGTTTACATTGGAGAATGGAATTACCACTTCCAGGCTGGGAACAATAACCCAATTTTGTATGGTTAAGCGTCTTTATCGACTATGTTGGCCCCCTCACCTATTGCCACCTCTCGTCTTGTTTTGGGTTTTGTTCGTACAGCAAATACCGCAGGTGGAAGCTCCAAGACGCGCACAGTTATGCGGGATGGTCAACTTGAAGGTCTCAAAATGGGCTATGATGGTCGGGAGTAACTTGGGTCCTTATTCTTTCAACATCGCCAGCGGTGTCCTATATATACACAAAGTTGACTACAGAAAACATTCCTTCAACTTCGTCCAAGTTCTCCACACTCATTCCATCGCCGTCCCCTTCTTTCCCCACTCAAACTTCTCCCAAAACAATATGTCCCTTAATCCCTTACATCGGTTTCGTTTACTGACAGAGTTCCTCCATTCCCAAACGTTCCTGCTACCTTTTCCTGTTTTGCTAACCTCGTTATGTGGCACATGTACGTTCCATCTCTTAGTTCCAAACGTTTAGTACCTCTAGCTCAAGTTCATGCATCATCTCAAAACATCTCCGCTGCACCTATCCTTTTGTCCAAACACACCACCGCTTCAACTCTTAGGTTCTCCCACATTCTCCAAACAAACTTCTCCTGCGCTAAACTTCCCTTGTTGTAGTTCGTGTCGTAGATATGGAACCTTCGTGAAAACTCTAACAGAAGGGCCTCTCCCGCGCAGCGGGCGGTCGACACAGCGGGTCAAGCACAGAGAAACTAGAACTCATTGAAATTCATACGGAGTAGCGAGACATCCAGAATACCGAGGCGGGGGCCGACGCCACAATGCTTAGGGCGAGAAAAGGTTTCCGGAGCCTTTCTGAGGTCTTGGCAGCAGATGGCTGTCACGGCACACAAAATTTCGAAAAGCTTTTGGTTGCTGGCCGGATGCCTCTTCTCGCCTAGATCCTTGACCGGGGCAAGCCTAAAAGCTTAAATGAAGAAGGAGATGTTTTCAATACCCGCGCACGGTGTGCTTCCCGTTGGACGTTTACTTGCGGTTGCTGGAGTCCGGCCTTCTGCTCCAAGTAGCTGGGGTTGAGAGGAGCTAAGCGACCTTCGAACTACAGTGGCACTCCTCACCTCACAGCTCAACGAGAGTCACAGCTCAACGATAGATTTAAGCTCAATTAAAAAAAAAATCCCACCACACGAAAATAAAAGTGGAAAAAGAGAGGGAAAAAAATAGAAGACTTATTTGCAAAAACTTAAAACAATGTTATGGGAAAAAGTCAGAAGGGCTTTTAAAGCAGCGGATGTTTAGTAGTGGTTCGTGGTTCTTAAATTCATATAAGGTACAAATAAATCTACTCGAATATGGTTGAGCTGTGAACTATCGTAGAGCTGTGAGTCGCTCTCTTGAGAGTGTCCGAGGTTCCGAGCAACGAGGAATCAGGGGCTGTGGCAGAGCTACAACCTTGGCACGGTTAGATAGAACCTGCAGGCAATAGGTTAGGTTTTAGTACTAGGGGGTGAGCATAAGTACCGTACTCGGATATGGAGGTAAAAGTCGAGCATGACAGGGATAGGATCTAGAATCGCGGGAATCTTATACTCGAGTAGATGGGAATTGGAACAGCCGGGGGAGCATGAGAAATTTAAAACACAAGGTAGTTGCATTTAAGTGATACCATAATACAAGAGCAGAGAAAGCAGGCTTGCAGTACTACTATACTTCAAAAAGAAAGTGGTGAGTGATTCAAGCCCAGCACCCATGCGGACATCAAGATACAAACTTTTTCCTCCAAAAATGCATTTTGAAAACAATTTGATCCTTCGGGATCAAAAACAAAAGGAAAAAAAGAAAAAAAGAAAAAGGGCTTCAAAGCCTGAGACTCAATTTCTCCAAGTATCAAATATAAAATAAATAAATGATTTTCAGCTAAATCACACTAGCGCATACCTCATACCGTAAAAACTCAAATAGAAGATAAATGTGCTAGGACGTTAGAGTTGCCTCTCCTAGTAAGGCGCCTTGTATATTCCTTTTGTTGTGTCTCAACGGGGGGCTGAGTTTGCGGTGTTTTCCCCTCGCGTAGCTAAGAAGGGAAATTCCAACGTCCTAGCACATTTATCTTCTATTTGAGTTTTTACAGTAGTTGTACGATCAGGGAGAAAATTAAAAGCAAATAGTGTTCGTTACGGGGCGGGGCGGGATGAGGTTTCACTCGTGAGACCCCGCCCTTACACGAGGTTAGGCAGGGTATTTTTCGGGTGATCCCCGCCCCGCCCGTGTCCGGGGTCCACCCACACGGATTCCCAGGACGAGGCCCCGTGTGTTAACACCTATCTTTGACGGGGACCCGTCTGGGGTATGGGTGGGGCGGGGGTCTGAGTGGCGACAGGGGCAGGGAATGCCGAAAAAGACACCCTGCCCCAGGCCGCTAAGTGGGGTGGGGCGGGGAAAAGAGCCCAGGGCCTGAGTTTTTCAGGGCCCGTCTGGCCTGTAACGAACTCTAAAAACAAATACCAGAATGATGTCACAGTAAAAAAAGAAAGACAAAACACACTAAAAATATACAGTTTCCAGAGAGGAATTGCGTTACTAGTGCAGATTAAAGAAGCTTCAATTACCACTCAGTGCAGACAGCTTCGGCCAAAATAAGATATCCAACCTGTTCTGCGAGAGAGAAGCTGAATCCCTGAATAACCTTGAAGGCAAGATTATTCTATGCCTCAACAATCCCTTGGGGTAGCTCAGGAATAGTAGTTGGATGGGAGTCACAAAAGGTGATATTTGTTTTCATGCGTTTCCACACCTCTTTAATTGGAGACATGTCAGGAGAGCTTAGTGGCCAAGGAAAGATATAGGCAAATGCCAATATCGTGCAGCTCATTTTTTTTCATTTGACATACGTGTGTGGCAGATCCATCTTGCTGGAAACAGATGTAACCTGGCTGACTGCCCTGCTGACAATGATGATGCCACTGTGGGAACAGAACAGGGTCGATTATATGTTCGAGATAGGTTGCAGTGCTAATTTTCCTCAATTTTCGGCCTCCCAAATAATTGGCTCTGACTATTAACTGCTGCAAATTGCACCCCAAAGCTTCACGATTGTATGTTTGTTGGCGAGTTAGCTGCTGGGCTTTCCGGTAACGCAAATTATACATGCCAATTGGCCACCGTTGAAAGCTGCCTCATCTGAAAAGATCATATTAGCCCCATCTACCTCAACTCAATCCGCACAGCTTACCCCCCAAGCCAATCTCTAGTGTTTGTTAAGGGGCGAAGCAGGGCGGGTTTTCACTTGCTAGGCCCCGCACTTACACGCAGCTGGGGGGGGCATTTTCGGGAAATCCCCGCTCTGCCTCCGTCCAGGGCCCACCCACACTCATTCCCTGGACAGGGCTCTGTTTGTTACCACCTATTTTAACAGGGACCCATCTGGGGTATGAGTGGGGTGGGAGCCTGAGTGGGGACGGGGGCAGGGAGTTCCGAAAAAGAACCCAGGCCCCAGACTGTTGAGTAGGGAGGGGGGGGGAAAGGGTCAGAGACCCACGTTTTCGGGGCCCGTCCACCCCGTAACGAACTCTACCAATCTCTTTCCCTTGTTGACTGTATTGAGAAATGGCTTAACTCTCGCCATATTCTGGTTATATCACAGGCTATGGAAAATGTGACAATGTGAACAATCAGAGGCTTTTATCCAAGCTTGCTTGGCTACCTCGGTCAAGGCCAAGTGCCAGTTAAAGGAATTTGCAATGCCTGTTTGGATGAGAAAATCATGAATGGATAGCATAAAAACTGTCTTAGGTTCGCTCATATCATGTCCAAAGGAGGTCTAGTTGCACCACAATCCGCAGAGGAGGCAGGGCCGCTACCATGAACAATCTGATGAAGACTTCCTATATGTACATTAAACTCATCATTAGAGTTCGTTACGAGGTAGGGCCGGGCAGGCTTTCGCTTAGCTGGCCCAGCCCTTACAATGGGCTGAAGGGTTATTTTGGGGGTAATTCCCACCCTGCCCCCATCTAGGGCGAGTCCCGGCTCATTCCCTGGCCAGGGCCCCGTTTCTCCTAACCTGTTTTAGCATGGGCCCCTGTGGGGAACAGCCAGGGCTGGGGGCCGGGGCAGGGAACCCTAAAACATATGCCCCGCCCAAGGCGGTTCAATGTGGGGTGGGGAAATTGCACTGGGAGCTGGTGATTTTCGAGGCCCAAGAGGCCCTGTAATGAATGCTACTCCACATGCAGCTTACGATATATCCATTCCACCCTGTTGATAAAGGCCCAGAATCATGCACTATTCGATCAAAGTAATCAAACGGTATTTTGTCTTGGACACTACCAGCGTAGGTTCATTTCTTTCCTCTTGTCCTGCTTTCTTTCCCTTCTCTCTTGTCAATCCTTTGTCATATTGTATTACCCTAGCGGGAATAGCTTACCTAATAATTAAGAGCGAGGTATATGGGTTCACAGGATAACCATATATCTGAACCCAAGCTCCCGGAGCTATGAGCTTCGCAGAGGCATCTATTACTCTAGCGGGAATAGCTTACCTAATAAAGAGCAAGGTATATGGCTTCAAAGAATGACCATATACCCGAACCCAAGTTCCCGGAGTTAGGAGCTTCACAGAGGCATCTGGAAGACGACTCGGAATACTGAATGAGAGCACGTTTCAAGATATGTTTAACTGAGTGGAATGATGTTTAGAGATTACTACTCCTCTCCATCAGCAAAAACGGATCTTGCGTCTGATCCGCCGGTGTTGTGTTCTGACGCAAGCGCCGGATATTCTGCGTCGCGTGCGTCCTGTTCGTCCTGACTTGCGTCGCAACATTTCTTACGTCCTGACCCAACGTCGCAACGTTTCTTATGTCCTGACGCAATGTCACGTTCTCCCGACGTCCAGACTACCCCAGATTCTCCCTCTCGTCGCCTCTTCCTCCTGATCGTGGTCGCTCCGCTTCGCTTCTTCTCTGCGTCCTGACGTATCCCGCCCCTCATCCCCGCTCGAGTACTCGCAACCTGAATTAATTCGCTGCTTCCTCAGATGTTGGTCTGCTGGTGTCTGGGGCAGCAGCACTTCTTTTTTTCACATCTTACATCTCACGTATCACGTATCACGCCTCACTGGTCTGGCGAACTCATGATGTGGGTTTAAAGTCGCTTCTATAGCTTCTATATACAGTATCAAGATCATGTATGATTCTCCCGCATAGCCGAGTCCTGATTCTCTCATCCAGATTCTTTAATAAACCTCATTAAATGTTCTCAAATCAATCTGGCTATTTATAAGCCAGCGCCGGTCCTCCTCCTGGATCAGATGCGCCAGGCCGAGGATTGTCCCTATATCTACTTTTGTAAACCCTCATGCATCCTCCCTCATCTGCACTGTAACAAGGCCATGTTGATCCAATAGGCGCCCTGAGTTGACTGGGGTCAGCATCTGAACACCGGCGACCCGACGCACAGTATCGTCGGATCTGTAGTCCCTGATTTTTAAGAGGGCAACTAGCTTTGCCGGCAGACGACCCCTCAGCGC
>Ga0307517_10003113_pt1 | contig 26137 bp, 29 predicted proteins | sample 23_EM_MG_FD_194515 | JGI IMG/M metagenome (GOLD analysis project Ga0307517, IMG submission 194515) | Populus trichocarpa ectomycorrhiza microbial communities from riparian zone in the Pacific Northwest, United States - 23_EM | ecosystem: Host-associated > Plants > Roots > Unclassified | place... | reverse complement strand
GTATTTTCTGTTTCCTAGACACTCCCTGAAACTATAGCTCAGCCCATATCACCTCTCCTTGACATGCTATGTGATGAAAAGTAGGGGAAACAGGGTACCTGGACTCATCACTCCCTGAGTCAAATATTCATGGATATCGTTCAAATTTCTTTCATATTCTGCTAGCCCTACATTACACCTTTCCAAATCACTTACAATGAAGCTTATATGACCTGAATTGACGAAGTTATGCACCATACTTAAACAGGGTACCCAGGCTCAAATTTCCTATTTCAAAAATCTTCATTATTTCTTTACATTTTTACATATTCTGGTAGCCCTATATCGTACCTTTCCAAATCACTTACAATTATGTTTGTAGGACCGAAACTGACAAACTTATAGGGCGCACAGTAACGGGTTCTCAAATTTTTGATTTCGGCCCAAAAAGGTCGCGTCGCCATCTTTATTGCAAACAGCAATAAGTAAAAATTTTTTTTCCTTATCATCGTCAATTTTTTGACGGCGTCAGGATGTATGTAGGTTTCATTTTAACTAACGGACGAATGTGGTTCAAGTTCGGCCGGGGTTGCTCTGGAAAATGCTCAACGATGACCCACCCCAAGAGTGTTCAAGTATACTTCCAGCGCCCGTTACGAAGCGGTTCTCTTCAGCTCGTGCTCGCTACTCGAGACATGTATGGCCTATCTCAATGCCTTTTGGCTGTGCGTTTTGGGGAACTATGCGATATAGGCAGGTTATGATCCTAAGAAGTAAGAAGTGGGTTGACATTCCGTCGAGGTGGTATAACCGAGTATGTGAATACATAACTTTACCTGGAGGTACTTGAGACTCGCAGTCGCCATATCCTTTTTTTCCCGGAAGAAGGAAAATATGTCGGGCTCCACAATCTCATTATGTTGCAGTAGGGAACCATGCGCCGGAAGGCGTGCTGCTCTCGGAAGAATTGTGGATAGTCTTCCAGGCAGCAGATAATGTATCGTGAAGAGTATATGTTTTCGTTTTAGGGGCCAACCGCTGAAGACGAGAAAAGGATGGACTATCATCGTACACATTCTCTTGGAACATAGTGGTTGTGTCTTTGGTCCATAGAGCACGCATGGTTGATGGTCTGAAGTGAAGTGAATCATGAGCCTGTGAAAAGTCGATGGTATGCGAGGAACTAACCTCAATAAGAAATTCCGCCAGTTTCACAGCGAGCTCAGCATAAGGGCTTCCATTAACTTCAAATTTACTGAACTCCCGCTGATATCTCATAAGAGTCACAATATTCTTGATAGGTCCTGAATAATTCCGTGAACGATCAAGGCTCTTCAAGGTAGAGCAGTTGCTTGTGGAGGCGCTGGAATGTCCTCTCCGATTCCGATAGCATCAGAACTATTTCTATCACAATGGGTAGGTCTTCATGGTATTCTACGAGGGTGAGAACGGTATAAAGAAGGGTTTGGAGCGAAACTGGATATCGCGCTAAACGCGTATCGATCCAACGACTGAAGGCCGAAATATGGATTCGAAGCGGATTTTTGGTTGGATCGGAAAACTCCTAGCCGAAAAAAGGAAGGAAATAAGGCATTGAAATTACACATGAAAAAAGCCAGACAGACCTGCTTTTTGAGCCAACTTTACGTCAACGCCATTTATATTGTCCAAAAGTTCACTCAAGTCGAGAGCACAGAGCTCCTCGAGCAACGTTGGCCTAAGAGTGGATTGCGTACAGTGGCGAAGCAACTTCCGCGTTATAAATGTGCTCTGATACCGATCAAGGTATCCTGACCAATCTTCCCAATAGATTATCACATGCGCGTGGGCGTTTCCGATATCAATGAAATACTCGCCCGACCGAGATTGATCCAAAAGGAAATCGGAAAACGAAGCATGGTAGAAGCGGAGTTCTTCAAAATACTGAGTGGAGGGTTCAGGTACACGGACGATGACTGCATGTCGAGGAAGTAAATGTATAAATCCCCTTGTTCATAACGAAGACTCGACCGTCCGTGGTAGATAATCGTAGAACACAGCCATACCATCGATAAAGACAGATTTCGGGACAGATGTTGTCAGGATGAGGAAAGCTAAACCTTCAATGACCCCTTCGCGATTGTAAGGTGATATATTGGAGAGCACATGGCGATAAACAGTATCGAGCTCTGCAAATGGAGCGTCGTTTCGGATTCCGAAACCCCAAGGATGATTTTCAGCCTGTCGCTCGGCCGGTGAAGATGAGATTCGACAAACTTCATCACGGTGGACGCGTAACGGAATTGCCCGATGATTTTGCGACGAGGGTCTCAACAGCGCCCTAGGCCATATTTCTGGGAGGAAGGCCCCTTGAAGGATGATCCTTTTGATTTCTAAAAACCTTGAAATCAAGAATGTCTTGATATCCACGTTGGGTTTATAAGTCTCGTCCAACCCCGGTACCCTCATAGTCACACGGCTTAGCGAAGAGGCATTGAAGGAGGTACGAATAACCTGCTCTGGTCGGCGTGCAACAAGAAATCGCACGGAATCGTTTAACTGGTTTTGTGCCTTCGGGCTAACACATTCATCCAATCCGTCAATCATGATGAGTTTCGGTGTCTGCTGAAGGGGTGCAAAGCCAAGGGGTTCGACCAAGAGAGCTCGGATCTAGAGAGCGTGACAAGATAGTGGGGTCATGCTCGACCGCGTTGATATGAAATCGCGGATTTCGGGAATTGCGAGGTATAGCTGGTACACAAGGGTGGATATAAGGGATGTTTCGTCATTTTTTTTCGGCGACTGTTCGGGAAAAGAAAAACCTCACGATGGTTAAGCCCTCCATTTCGCATATCTCAGCGATGGTTTGCGCGATAGCTGATTTCCTAGAACCTGCAGGGCTGTAAACCCATAGGAAGCGGGGGGACTGGGGGTTAGTAACGTTTTTTATCCAGTTCATGATCTTCTCTAGAATCGCCAGGCGTGTTTGTGGGTGACATTTTGGGGCATCATAGCGCTCAGCTGAGTTATGGAAGGCACCCGGAGATATAGAGTTGAGCAGACATTGTAGTCCTATTTAATACAATTCAGAATTGGATTTGCGAAAAAAAAGAGAAAAAGAGGCCTACCGCTCTCTATCTGTCTACCACTGGAAGGATGCCCGTAAATGACCACATCACCTTGAACTGGTGCTGCGAACTTCAACTTGAATGTTCCTCCAGCGATATAAATGTTGTTCGCCCTTTTGAACATGTTCTTTCCAATGCTAGAGCTTCGCTGAAAGGGGATTTCCCTCTCCCCACATTCGAGGGTTTGAAAATCTGACGGAGGGTTCCCTGTGCGTTGCTTAGCAACGGAAAATCCTTCCACTTCCTTCCATGTATGGTAAATCACGCACTGCCTGAAAATGGTTGTGATGCGTGACTAGTTGACTAAGACGCGTGACTTGACAACCACACACGCGCCTTAACAGGTCCCTTATACTTGAACAAGGAGGAAGACCGAGGATTGTTCTTTCCCCAAAACACCATCGGTCGTGCAGCCATAAGCGGGTGGATAAAAAGCCGGTATTTTGAATTGTTTTCTTGATCCTGTGGGTCGTATCAATCACATTCAATGATTCAAATAATATGATAATTGGCGACTCACCTGTTCTTTCTGAAGGCAATGCCGGTTCGACGCGTTTTGTCACGACTGACAGACGTGGACTATGTGTGCTATTATATAACGCTTTCTCAATTGTAGCCATTCAACTTCCTCGTCTGCTTTAATTGTTCTTACGATAATATTTTCACACCGAGTCACAATCTAGAATGTGCAATGAACTCGCAAGAGGCTATGGCACTGCCTCCGGATATTGCTGCCGACCATGCTTGGACCTTCGGACTGCAAGCCATGGATTGCAGGAACGCTGGGGGTAAAATGCAAACTCCCCTAGGAATTCAGGATGCTTCAGGCGCCGGCTTTCCTCCCTGAAACCATTCTTCCAATCAGTATTGGATGGCCAGAAACCTTGCCGCCACCTCCTATCACATCGAGAAACTTTCCAATTCACCTTCCCGAATCCTGTCGCGTCCTTCTACGTGTTCTGGTTGGACCGTGCATGGACGCTGCTAGCGAGGCTGCTCTTGCACTTCAGCTAGGGCGCTTTGTTCCAAATGCGGATTGCGTCTCCATCATATGCCACGCCAACTCCTTCACCCCCTTCCGCAAGGAACAATTTGAACAAATCCTTCCTTTAACGGCCAAGTTTCGTGAAATAAGGGTGATCGACGAGCACGATGGAGAATATATCGTTATCCAGGAAGTCCTGGGAGGATTTGCCTCTGAATCTTATTATCTCACATCCCCCGCCAATATCCTGCCCGAAACCCTTACAGCATTTGGAGAACATAATCTGCGCATCATCCCCCCACGTTCTCCTCAGAATTTCCTTGAGAATTACGAGACGATCTCCTCCCAATTTGTTGAAGCGCTTAAAGGCAATGACCAGATCCAACGAATTGGAATTACCTTGGATTTTCTTCCCAGCATCGCCCTCGTTTTCCAGAACCTCCAACACCACGCTAATCTCCGGGAACTCGAATTAATCGAACCGACTACTTTCGGACTTGAATCCATCACTACGGATGCCGCCTCGCAACTCAAGTCCGCCTTCATTGATTTCTTGCGCAATTCCAACATCACATACTTAACACTTCCCCTCCCACTCATCACACGCACCACTCTTCGGTCACTTAACAAATTACCCGAGCTACGGATGCTCAAAATTTGCCCTGTTAAGGGCTTTTGCTCTGTGCCGTACCTTTGTGAAATTGCCCAGCGCAGTATCGGCGACTTCAGTTTCATCGAACTTGTGAATGTCGTAACCAACACTGAAGATGAAATCACGAGGGAATCTATCACGCTCCTGCGAACTACGTTCCCTACCACCATCGTTTATCAGTCCATTTCAAGCTAACTTATTACTAATTTGCTCTGTAGTCGTTTGGCTGTCCATTCGAACGCTTTCTTTTCTGTTTTCGATACTTGCATTTTTTCGCTCCCTACTTCCAAGGAAAGGACTCGTAACTTGATACCTACGTACCACACACATCATTGGCATATGGACCCGCTTCGCACTTGTTCAATAGTATTCTCGAGGAACACGCCGCCGTGTACAGCTTGTGCACTGCCTCAAGGTTTGATACAGTAATCAAGTTCCTAGTATAACTCATTCTGAGTTGCTTCTCTTGCTACACCAGCATAAGTTATCGATATAAAGTGACAAATCTTACTAGTTCTAAAGCGATGTTAGGTAGCGTGGAAAGTTCCCTTTTTAGACAGAGAGCAGCGATTAAAGTACATCTTACTCAACGGTCATAATATCAGAGTAGGGAGTTGCGACGCGCCGACTGGGAGCGCTAGTACAACCTTCTCGTGCACGCCTTGCCATAGACCGCCATCAATGCGATTCAGCGTATCCGCTTCAATATCTGGGCTCAGACATCTTGAAAATTTCAATGTCATGCAGCGCAGCGTTAGCCTGTCATAGATTATGATCCTAAGAACTGAATTCGTGAGGTTCCGTTGAGAGGTAAAACGGGTGAAATGACTTCTTCACCTGGAGGTACCTGAGGCGCGCAGTCATAACATCCCTTTCCTCCCTTATGACATAGGAGGATGTCTCGAAAATACATGGTGTTGCATTAGGGAACTCAGCTCTGGGAGGGGTGCAGCTCTTGGAAGAATCGTGGCTAGAGTTTTCCAGGCAGAAGACTCTGCACTTTGAAGGTCAAAGATACTTTTTCTCTGGGGACCCACCGCATCTCCATGATCTGAAGATGACAGATAGTATTCATGACAGTACGCATTCCTTTCGGATTCGGTAGTGGTTTCGAACCATCGAGTACTCATGGGTGGCTGCCTGAGGCAGAGCAAAAAGATGCATCAATTTGCGAAAAGGCAGTGGGATACGAGGAAACTAACATCTCAAGGATGAAATGAGCCAGTTTCACAGCAAGCTCGGCATAAGCGCTGGCATTAACCTGCAACCTCAGATCTCGCATTAAAGGCCCATAGGAGTTGCAATGTTCTTGATGTACTCTGAATAGTTTCGTGAACTGTTCAGGCTCTTGAAAATGGAACAATTGCTCGTGGAGGCGCAGGATTTTCTTCCTCTCTGATGCCGATGGTTTCAGAACCAATTCTATCAAGATTTTTGAGATGTTGGGTAGGTCTTCATGGTGTTCAACGATAGTGAGAGCGGCATAAAGAAGAGTTCGGAGCGAGGCCGGGTATCTTTCTAAACGGGTATGGACCCAACGACTGAAGGCTTGGATGTGCACTCGAAGTAGTGCTTCAGAAAGTTCCTGATGACGAAATCAGAACCCAGGAAGTAGATTTATAGTACGTATTCAAAAAGCAAGACGGACCTGTTGTTTGAGCCAGAAATAGAAAGAGTTCCACTCCTCCAAGTTTCTTATGTCGATGCCGTGGATATTGTCCAGAAGTTCGCTCATGTCGAGAGCAGAGAGCTCTTCAAGTAACGTTGGGGTAAGGGTGGACTGTATACAATGGTGAAGTAAGTTCTTCATTATGAACACACTCTGAGGTCGATCAAGGTACCCCGTCCGATCCTCCCAATACCTCCGCCAGCAGATCGTCAGATGCGCATGGGCCTTTCCTATTTCAATGAAGTACTCGCCGGATCGAGATCGATCCAAGAGGAAATCGGAAAACGAAGCATGGTAAAAGTGGAGGTTTTCGATGTGCTGAGCGGAGGGTTCGGGGACCCGGACAATGGACTGCATGTCGAGGAAGTAGATGTATAAATCCCCTTGTTCATAACGGAGGATCCTTTCAACTGTACGGGGTAGGTAATCGTACATTACAGCCTGAGCGTTGATGAAGACCGATTTCGGGGCAGATGTTGTCAGGATGAGGAAGGTTAAAACTTCGATGACCTTTTCGCGATTATAAGGCGATATGCTGGAGAGCACATGGCGATAGATAGCGTCGAGCTCTGCGAAAGGAGCGTCGCTCCCTGATTTCGAAACCCCAAGGATGACTTTCAACCTATCGTTCGGCCGGTGGTGGTGGGATTCGATGAATTTCATCACGGTGGACGCGTAAATGAATTGCCCAGATGATTTCGTGACGAGAGTATCCACAGCGCCTTCTGGGGGCCATATTCCTGGCAGGAAGGCGCCTGAAGGATGATCCCTTCTGATTTCTGAGAATCTTGAATTCAAGAATGTCCTGATATCTGCATCGGGTTTATACGTCTCGTCCAACGGTACCCCCATGGTCACACGGCTCAGCGATGAGGCATTGAAGGAGGTACGAATGACCTGCTCTGGTCGGCTTGCCACCAGAAATCGGATAGAATCGCTTAACTGAGTGGCGGCTGCAGCAAGGGTTTGTAGGATGCACTTCTGTGCCTTTGAATTAACGCACTCGTCCAACCCGTCAATTAAGATGAGTATTGGCACCAACTGGGGAGGTGCAATGCTGAGGGGCTCGACCATGAGGGTTTGAATCTGAGCATCCAGAGAGCGTGAAAATATAGTGGGGTCATGGTCGACTGCCGAGATGAGGAGGTCGCGGATTTCGGGGATGGCAAGGTAGATCTGGTAGATAAGGGTAGATACAAGGGATCTCTCGTTGTTTCTTTCAGAAATATTTCGAGAAAAGAAGAAACTCGCAATGATTATCCCTTCTCTCTGACAAATCTCAGCAATGGTTTGCGCGATGGCTGATTTCCCCGAACCCGCAGGGCCATAAATCCACATGAAGCGGGGCGATTGGGGGTTGGTAAAATCTTTGACCCAGTCCAAGATCTTCTGGAGGATCGCAAGTCGCGTTTGTGGGTGACATTTTGGTGCATCATAACGCTCAGCCGAGTTATGGAAGGCACCCGGGGATATAGACTTGAACAGTAATTGTAGTCCTATTTCATAATCTTTCGGAGTTGTGATTTGTGAGGAAAAAGAAGCGGCTTACCGGTCCCTGTCTGTCCACTAGTCGAAGGATGGCCGTAAATAACTACATCACCTTGTGCAGGTGCCGCAAATGTTCCGCCAGCGATGTGGGTGTTGTTGGCCCTTTGAAACATGTACTAATACCAGAAGTCCAGGAAGCCCCTCAGGTTCAAGGGGGTGTAAATCCGACCAAATGTTCGCTGCCTGAGATGCTGGATGGTCAAAGTTAGTTCGCAGCAAATCCTCGGCAAATCCTTCTACATGCACTGCCCGAAATGGGTGGGATGCGTGACTAGGACGCGTGACTTGACAACCGCACGCGTCTTTGAACTTGAAGCTGTTCCGTTGGAGGAAGATCAAGCCATTGTTCTTTCCCCAGACCACTGTCGCCGTGACGCCCTCACATCAATATCTACGGGTGAATACTAAATACAAAGGCGTTATTTGAGGTTGTGAAACCCGTAAGCCGTATCAATTACATTCAAATCATATGACAACTGGCGACTCAATTGTTCTTTTTTGAAGGCAATGTCAGTTCGACGCGTTTTGTCGCGGCTGACGGATGTGGATTGTGTGTGTGCTATTATATAAAACTTTCTCAATTGCAACGATTTCAGCTTCCTCGTCTGGTTTAATTGCTCTTACGATAACACCTTCCCCGAGTCACAATCTAGAATGCGCAATGAACTCGTAAGAGGCTATGGCACTGCCTCCGGGTATTGCTGACGACCATGCTTGGACCTTCTGACTGCAAGCTATGGATTGCAGGAACGCTGGGGGGTAAAAATGCAAACTCCCCTAGGAATTCAGGATGCTTCAGGCGCCACCTTCCCTCCCTGAAACCATTCTTCCTATCCTTATTGGATGGCCGGAAGGCTTTCCGCTACCTCCTCTCGCATCGAGGAACTTTCCAATCCACCTTCCTGAATCCTGTCGCGTCCTTCTACGCGTTCTCGTTGGACCGTGCATGGACGCTGCTGGCGAGGCTGCTCTTGCACTCCAGTTAGGCCGCTCTGTTCCAGCTTCTGATTGCGTCTCTATCATATGCCACGCCAGCTCCTTTACCCCCTTCCGCAAGGAACAGTTTGCACGAATTCTGCCTTTAACGGCCAAATTTCGTGAAGTAAGGGTAATTGACGAAGACCACAGGGAATACATCGTTATCCAGGAAGTCCTGGGAGGATTTGCCTCTGAGTCTTATTATCTCACATCCCCCGCCGATATCCTGCTGGAAATCCCCACAGCATTTGGAGGACATAATCTGCGCATCATCCCTCCACGCTCCCCTCAGAATTTCCTTGAGAATTACGAGACGATCTCCTCCCAATTTGTTGAAGCTCTTAAAAGCAATGACCAGATCCAACGAATCGGAATTACCTTGGATTTCCTTCCCAGCATCACCCTCGTTTTCCAGAACCTCCGACACCACGCTAATCTCCGGGAACTCGAATTAATCGAACCGACTACTTTCGGACTTGAATCCATCACTACGGATGCCGCTATGACACTCAAGTCCGCCCTCATTGATTTCTTGCGCCATTCCAACATCATATACTTGACGCTTCCTCTCCCACTCATCACTCGCACCACTCTTCGGTCATTCAACAAATTACCCGAGCTACGGATGCTCAAAATTTGCCCTGTCAAGGGCCATCGCTCTGTGCCATACCTTTGCGCAATTGCTGAGCGTAGTGTTCGTGACTTCAGTTTCATTGAACTTGTGAATGTCGTAGCCAACACTGAAGATGAAATCACGGAGGAATCTATCGCGCGCCTTCGAACCACGTTCCCTACCACCGTCGTTTATCAGTCCATCTCAAGTTAATGTATTACTAATTTTTCCGCTTTCAACTGTTTTCTTTCGTCTGTAGTCGTTTCGTTGTCTATCATTTTCGAACGCTTTCTTTCACGTTGCTGATCCTTGCATTTCTTCGCTTTCTGCTTCCCCAGAACGGACTTGTAACTACTTCAAACTATACACATCATATAACCCAATTTCCCCATGGCTCTTAATCTTATTTGGTGCTTCGCATTCCTGAAGGTTCAAAACATGAGAAATACTTTGAGGTGATGGATACTAGTGCAGGATACAAATACAACTGTAAAAACACTCTTTCCAGATTCAGAGGGGAGGAGTTTGAGTTTAGTTAGGACCGATGTTAATGTGAACGGCCTTGACTTGGGTGTATCTGCATAAATCGATTAAGATGACCCTTCGAAGTCCTGGATGATATGATGGGACGTACGTATCAAGAGCGTATTCTCCTAGTTCGCGACCGATACCCGACTGCTTGTAGCCTCCGAATGGCACACCGACCTCGGGAACTTGAGCATTGTTTACCTGAAGTTCGGGACGCATAAACAAAATCACGAATAGATCAACAAGTCGACGACTTACCCAAGCACTTCCTGTTTCAAGTGCATGCGCCACCCGAATTCCACGACTGATGTTTTGCGTGAATACATGGCATGCCAACCCGTACGAGGTGTTGTTCGCCATCTCGATGACTTCTTCCTCAGTTTTGAACTTAATGATAGTGGCGACTGGTCCGAAGATTTCTTCTTGGGTAATCTTCATGTCGAGGTTGCATTCGGTAAAAATGGTAGGTTGAATGAAGAAGCCCTCATTGCCATGTCGTGCGCCTCCAAGGTGCACCTTAGCGCCGCCCTTCTTTCCCTCATCGATGTATCCCATGACACGCTAGAGGGAAGGTTAACAATCAAAGTAACCACAATGGGCGCTATTCTTACATCGAATTGAAGCTGAGAGACCTGAGGGCCGTGCTCCGTGCCCAGTGAAAAGGGGTCACCTGTTTTCTGCGTAAGGCCTTGCGCTAACGCAGTAAATTTCTCCAAAAAGACATCATAGATTCCTTCTTGGACAAAGATGCGCGAGCCAGCAGTGCAGGCTTGACCTACAGAAAGAAAAGGAGAAAGTTAAATTAAGAATGTCTCTTGCCGTCTTGTAAAGATGATCGCACCCATATTGAAGCTAAGAAAGAAAGGTTAATATTGAATACAGACTTGCGAAGATCGTACTCGATGGCTTACAATATTCCGAAGGCGGCCCAATTCACAGTCTGCTCGATCGCCGCGTCGTCGAAAATTACAGTGGGGCTCTTGCCTCCCAGCTCGAGGGTCACAACCTTGAGGTTGGACTCAGCAGCTGCCTTCAATACCTTCCTGCCGACGAGGGTGCTTCCTGTGAAGGCCACCTTCCCAATGAGAGGGTGCTCACTGATGGCCTGCCCGACAGTGGGCCCTGTATTATATTGTTATTAAAGATCAGCATCCGGAGGAATAAAGGAATATCCCCTACCGTAGCCAGTAAGGATGTTCACAACACCGGGTGGGAAGCCTGCCTCGACAATCAGTTCGGAAAGTTTCAGAGCGGTGAGGGGTGTGATCTCGGAAGGCTTCAAAACAATGGTATTTCCAGTCGCGAGAGCAGGGCCAATTTTCCAGCTAACCATTGACTGTATCGTAGAAAGTAGCGTTAAAATACTTTCTAAGGAAACTGGCGATCGAGACAAACCAAAGGGAAGTTCCAAGGAACAATTTGGCCCTATAGCAGGAAAGAAAGATTCAGCCCCCCAAGTTTCAACCTTGGACAACGGTGGAGAAAATGCTAACCACAACGCCGTAAGGTTCGTGCCTTGTGTAAGCAAATTTGGTCTCTCTGGTCTAAAAAAGTCTGAGAGAACTGCGTAATGCAAAACACTGGTCAATGACTCACCTCAATTGTTTTTCCTTGAACCTTATCGGCCCAGCCAGCATAGTATCGAATGACGGCAATGGTTCCCCCAATGTCAGAGGCCTTTGCTTTTGCGAACACCTTGCCTAAACAAGAACTCGTCAGCTGAGGGGCGAGGAAAAATGGAAGTGGAACGGCCTCGGGATTCTCACCGACATCCAGCGCCTCTAAGGCCGCAAACTCATCGATATGCTGCTCGATTAAATCGGCAAGCTTATTGAGAAGTCTTCCGCGTTGAGCGCCGGGACAGTGTAAACCCCAAGTCGTCTTGTAGGCCTAGATAAAATTAAATCGGTTATATCATTCGATGGTAATCGCTTCACCCCGTTTGCCTATCCTGCACATCAGTGGAACAGTTTCCTACTCACCTTCTTCGCGGCGTCAACAGCAAGATCGACATCTTTCTTCGTTCCACAAGAGACGGCTGTAATAACCTTGCCCGTAGCTGCACGCAATTGGAGTCTTGAGAAATGTACGGGGAGGGGAGATACATACCCGGGTTAACGACACTAACACGGGTTTCAAGGTCAGCGAAATATTACAAATATAGACACGGAGATCCGATGGCCTTCACGCATGCGCGTATAGATAATCAATAGCCACGGCTATCCTGGCCGGTCATCGCATATGGAGAAGAGCCTCCAGACGGTAGTGAAGAAGGGAAAAGGCTCACTCGATAGTTCCTCCTTCAACGGGGTCAACCCATTTACCACCAATGAACAATCTCCCATCGCGAAGAGTGTTAGCCACTTACTGCTAGTGAGACAAGATAGATGATATACACACCCAGTATTGATTGTCACCTCGCCTTTGTAGGCAGGAGTCTCGAATTTATGAGTGTAAGTGCCAGGCATATTCAGAGTCCTTCGTAGTTTCTTGAGAGAATTGCAGTCCAAAGGGATTGTCGAGGTCAAAAGCAAGATTGATAAAGCCGGTGGCTTTATAAGGTTTCAGGCTTGAGAAATCCTGGGTAATATTATTTATTTACGTATGAGACCATGTGCTTTGACGAAGACATCCCTAAGATACCAAGAGAAGTCCGAACTGCTCCAAGAACGCTCCAAGATTCATACGACCGTGGCGTCGGTACAGTGCTATATATAATTATAAGCTCCATTCCTTACTTTACTGACAATTGACAGAAAGTGAGTGTCTTGACAGAATATGGTTACCATATGATTCAGAGATCTCGAACGTAAACTCTCTTCCAATCATCATTGATCTCGGTTCTCGATCGATAACTATACTGCGATAACCATATTCCGGGTTCCTGGTAGATTTCAATGCTTTAACCACCGTCGGTTGGGGTCAAGTAACGTATATATTTATTCATTCGAACAGAAGTTGTGTTGTAAATCCGAGCGAAGGCAGGTGATCAGACGGGAAGGTAATCTATAAACTTATCGAGTATCTTCATGAAATCCGCGTGAGTCATCGAGCTTTTAGATAATTTGTTTGTTTGATTACCGAGCGGTGCTTATCGTCGTGGCAAGAAAATCGATTAATCGTGTCGATGCGGCGATTACTAGTACTATTAACGAGGTCTTCAGTCGAGTTAGGCTGCGAGACGGATTTGATGCAGCAACTTCGATTACCTGTCTGAAAGATAGATATTTGGTCCTTGATTGTGATAGAGCAAGCTTGTTTCCGATCGAACCTTCCACTGCTCGGGTTAGACAAAATGAAAAACGCGAGACATAAGACAGAAGCATGAGGAAGAAGCATGATGTCAATCAGGGAACAATAAAACCATGCAGGACAAACAGAGCTCCGTCCATCAGAACCTGAGCTCTTCATTTTCGATCTAGTCGAAAACCAGAGTAAATCCACGACAGAGGAGCCTAAAGTAATCTTACCAGTATCGCAGCATCCCAATATCAATGGAAGGTCGGCAAAGTCCTCTAGTTCGAGGGCCCCAGAAGGAGAGTGCATCTCTTGGTGCACCTCTAACAATACGGCTGTACTTAGGAGAAAGACCATTCCTAGCCAGTCGTAACGAAGCCTCGGAAAGTGTCGACCTTGATGAGGGTAAATAGCCGTATTCGATAAAACAAAGCTTGCATACTCAGCTTTTTTTGCCCCGCCACCAGCTGCCATCGCAACTTGGGGTGGAACCGCCATACCCGAGGGTCCAACTTTGCCTCTGCTTCATAAATGATACAAGATAAGAGCTTGCGGACTTCTTCCAACAGAAGGGTGGACTTCGGACCGCGGTAACGCCTAGGAAATGCCTGGGAGTGAGAACAAGGTGTCTGCACCAGACATACCTCTCGTACTCTTGTCACTGGTCAGTGTAAATTACTTATGATATAATCGATGACGCCACCATAAGAGTAGTATTAATCCGAAACTCTGGCGCAATGACCACACCGTAGTCAGGGTCGTCAAGGTTTAAAGCGGTATGACGATGCATGGCATTGATTACCATCCGAATCTAAAATGCAGGCTCAGTATGAGGACCAGTGTCAACAAAACTGACCTCCACAAGGATTTTACGAATGTTGCACAAACCCCTTCTTCGTCTCTTCCACGGTCATAGCACCGATTTATTTCCCAAGTTCCGTTGCACCCTCCTGACCCATAGGCTTCCATTTCAGTGGGCGAAGCGTCGTTTGAGCATTGACAAGGGAGCTCAGCGTAAGATCAGAGAAGAAAAGATGCTACAAAGAGAGCCATCAATAGCCAAAGCGACAATAATAAAAAAACAACCAAATATACTATGTCTTGGGACGAATTTCGGCTGACATTCTAGATTCGATGACTATCCGCCCATCTGCATCTTCTTCTTAGTCGAGCTCGATCATGAGGTTTTTCAGGAGGGATACCGCATTGGCCATAGTCGGGTCAGATGGTTTGCATTTGACGATATCGGAATAGGCTCGGTAAGTTCCGGACGTGCGCTGATGCCGAGAAAGTAAAGCTCAACAACTTGTCAACGGTCCCCATCATCGGTGAACAATCGGCAATTGCTACACCTCCGAGTCGTGGCATGCCATCCACAACGCCCTCAACAATCAGATATTTATGAATCCCTACAACAGGAACTGGCTCGTATCCTACCCCGGAGTCACGGGGTAATGTGAATTTGATGAAGGACCGGCTTGTGAGTGCAATGAAGGTACCCATACAACCTTCCCTCCTTCCTCCTTCCAACGACAAGTCCATCCAGAACGAATTTCGCCACATCGATACCGCTTATATGCAACTTACATGTATGGTGAGTAGCCCCCAGTCATTTATTTAAAAAAAATATGTCGCTAAATGAAAATGTTGACTTTAGGCACCGAGGACGTCGTTGGAGAAGCCATCAAAGCCTCTGGCATTTTGCGCGAAGAAATGCTCGTTACGACCAAACTTCCGTGAGTTAGATTCCCTAAGCGAACTTGTCTTCTCTCTGCAAATAAACGTTCTCGCTAAAAAATGTTCATTGCAAAGATGGAACCACCAAGGCCGCGTGGCGCAGTCCTCCCCGAAGAGCCTCGAGGTATTAGGAACAGGATATATTGATTTGGTGGGTTCCAGGGACCATATAATATACATTAGACGCTGAATTCTGGGAACAGTATCTGATCCAAGCCTTTTCTTACCAAGGTATCCTTTCTCAAATTCTTTCTGCCCTCGAGGATACTCAATTGACTCCGCTATCCAACACAGAAGGACTCGGAGGCACCCTTCCCAAGAACCCAGATGGTTCTTTCAAAACGACCGACAAAGTCAACTTCAATGACGCCTGGGCAGAAATGGAGAAACTCCTCGACACGAGCAAAGTTCGAGCGATTGGTGTCAGCAACTTTTCCATCAAAACGTGTGTTTTGTTTCCTTTACTCTTTCGATTCTCGCCGACATTCGTTGTTGCTCTCTGTCAGCCTAGAGAAAAATTTCACGATAGCGAAAGTGACGCCAGCGGTTAATGAAGTCGAGTAAGCGTTTTCCCTTTTGCACAAAACCCCAATATGAATTACACGTCAAATTCAGATTGCATCCCTACCTCGCGCAAAATGAGCTACCGGACTGCTGCGCCAGGCAAGGCATCGCTTGGGCATCGCTCTAACAGCATACACTCCGAGCGGTAAGCCAACACTTTTGATAAACAATTATGTATTCAAGCGCACTGATTCCTCGAAATATATAGGATATTCTCCCGTTCGCGACAATCCATTAATCGTATCCATCGCCGAAAAATACAAAGTCACACCCACGCAAGTCATATTCGCATGGCACCTCTCTCGGAATACCATTATCCTCCCCACAAGCAAAAATTCGGAGAGGCAAGGAGAATATCACGGTGCGTCATACAAACCACCCGAGTCACATTTTTTTTTTTTTTTTTTTTTTTTTTTCAATGACATATCGCATTATTCTAGATCCAACGTTGTCAGAAGAAGATCTAGGCAAGATCTGGGGATTGGATCACGCGGCGGCTTTGTTTCGACGCCGACCCTACCACTGGACAGGTGTTTGGGTGGACGCTCGAGGAACTTGGGCGGGAAACTTACCCACCAAAGTTCTAGTCAGTGATATCAACAGACGGTCTGGAATGTGTAACAAGTAAATTTGGCGAGAATAGGGAATGTAAAATGGCTACGAAAGATTCTGTATTGTGATACAGCGTTGACGAGTAAAAAGAGATTCGCTATGAATGTGGCAGAGTCGAGCAGAGGACGACAAGGAAATGAGAAGGCTCTAAAATGAAATAGCTCGTGAACTTTTTTCTTTTTAAAAAGACGAATGCATTCACCCCGGCCGCGTTACAACGAGTAATTCCGTTATAAAAAGTGCCACAATATGGTGTACAACTATCTGTTCAATATGCCCTGTCCCCAGGCGCCTCTTTATTACAACCCCTTCTACTTGTTTCGGTTTATTCAGCCTTGACAGGACGGACGCTTTTGAGGTAGTTTCCTTCATTAATCCAAGGATGGATGGAAGAGGCATAAAGAGGACTACCGCGCAAAATGAACAATCGACCGGGCGGTACTCCCAACTGACGACGCTGCTGCAGACAGCGCCGAGTCGGCCGGATTCCGGTCATTACGTTCAAGATATGAGCGCTGAGTCATTTGGCATTCCATCGCGAGGCAGCCGTGGCAGTGGTGTGATGAAGAAGGACAGCTGAACGATTGTCTATGAAGATGTGACGAAGTTTAGTCGAGCATGCCCTTTTTTGTTTTGACTCGGCGCAGCGGAGATGGGCAGATGCTCGAACTGTAAAACTTGCGCGACAAAATCTGGAAGATACGCCAGACGCTTGCATCGTTTCACACCAGTTGCACACGACTGCCTTTTCGAGATTTGTGGGCTTGGATTGGTGCCTTGGCGTTGGAAGTGTGTTTGCGGGTTCAGAGCAAAGGAGGACGAATGTCAGGGTGCTCGCTGCGTTGGGAGATATGGTAGGGATATTGAGACATCGGCCTGGGGAGTCGTGAATATAGAACCACGCGATGTTAAAAAAAAAGGGACGTGCGATTAGGCGATATCCAAAACGGCCTAATGCAAAAGGCGTCGATGAAAGCTTGGCGCTATTTGCATAGTAATGACAACGGCTAGCAGAGACGGTGGCCAAATCGTGGTCGAAGGTGAGACCGCTGAGTAGGATGGTCACACATGGAGGAAAGGGGGTCGAGAAGAGGTAACATACTCTTCTAGCCAGTAACCTTGCTTATGTTGATAGGTTGGAAGTTGGGTCGGCAATGGTGGACGACGACATTCGCCCCGAGAAGGGACTCGGTTCAAGGGAGCTAAAGGAAGAAGTTACATTAGCAAGTTGAGCCATTGCAGCTTGGTTGAATTGTGGTAGAGAAGAGGGGCCTGAAAACGTAAAAGCAAAAAAAAACCGTTGACATATCAACAACAAATTGCCTTGCTGTTCCTTTGGGAATTCTCACCAGCCGCATCGTTCGGGAGCTCGGTTTCTCCTGTAGCCCTCTTCCGAAGTGACCCTCAGTGAACACGAGCTGGTTTCCCTCAGATAAGCTAACGAGGATGTCAAACTAACGATGTAAGTCACCAGCGATAATAGACGATGAAAAGAGATGAACGGAACGAGTTTTGCCGGTACCCGATTTACGAATTTCTTCGCATGCACGACAAGGACCTCCGGGAGAGATCCAAATCTCAATCGCCTAAACACCAGATGAGTACCATTCCGGATGCAAGAAATGAGGAAACAAACTTGACAGCTTGAACGTTGCGAGCGCATGAAGGACAGGCATAATCCAGCCCTTCACTTCCAAGTAATGCTTCAAGGCATTGCGTCAACTGCACGTCATGATACAGTGTCTTTCCATCCGCGTCTTCGCCTTTCACGTTTGCGGGAATCGCAACGGAAACAACATCGGTGGTGTCCGTACGATATCTTACCTTCCTGCATGACGTGCATTGAAGCCGTTGTTCCGTAGCATACGTGAAGATCGTTGTGGGATCTATACAGCGTCAAAGTGAACAAAAGCTATCGGCGAGGTCAAGTCAAAGTGCCATACCTTGCTCGTTCCTTTCCTTGTACTTTTGTCCGTCCCTCCTCAAAGCCGTAATCAAATGGGTAAAGAATTCCTCGGCGTCTTGCTGCCTCATCGTCGCAAACTCTTCACTTCCCTTTCCAATCAGTGCTTTAAAGCTCGTAGGCTTTGATCCAGCTTGAAAAACTGGCGTAGGCGATGGGTATTGGAGTGCCTCGCCCGTGGTGTTCAGTGTTGTTGAGTGAGCCGGGTGGGAGTACCGCCCGCTGAGGAGGCCACCCGCGACCTTACGCATTTGACATTCCACACAATCTGCCGGGAGAGCAGCAGGACATGTCTCCGCGTGTCCTGAACCAGAGTATCATGCCTCGAACGTAGGAAGGAAGAAGATCGTTTGTAGGACCGAAGCCATGTAGCAACTTTGGGGCATAATTAAAAGAAGGATGATTTGTCTGTCAAAATTGTTTGCCTATTTCCGAGATTGGTGAGACCCGTTAGACCCGGTCCGAATACGGGCTCGAGGGCTTTCCCGTTATCTCCGGTCAGGGAAAAGTCATATTTCAGATTTTGTTCGATTTGCTGTTGCCAAGTCCGAATCGAGCACACCACGGAGGTACGAGTCGTACGTACGAGTTCTGTCATACTCTTCTCGGTTTTTGTCAACGTTTGAACGTTTATCCCAAATGAAGCAAGATGTCTGGCTACATCAGGGTCTTCCTTTGCATCGTCGCACACATAGCAATAAATATCTAGATAGGTCATTGGCAAAAGAATATGAAAAGACGAAGAAACTTCGCACCAGCACCACCCTCGGGAGTGATCGTCGCCAAGTTGACGCTTACTGCATGTCCCGAAGCTTTGTAGTGCGCAAGACCATGTCCATTCCCACTAACGCCACCGAACTGTTGCCTGCCACAACCAAGGGATCCACAGGTTAAACAGAGCCAAAGATTGTCTTTCAGATCGCAGGCATTGCAGTGCGCGAGACCTAAGAACGATAAATTTCAACATTGGCCGAGTGAATCAAGGAAACCTTTTACCAGAAGCGGGTATGTGAGCCGAGATAAATTGCTCAATCGTCAGCGTATGCTCGCAAGGGGTTATCTCCTCTTCCCAAGCTTTGACCTCTGACTGACGCGCTGAGGACATTGCCTGCAATACTCCGTTGACAAGTGATAGCGTCTATGCGTTTGGTGAGTTTAAAGAAGATTTTTTTCAAGAAGATAACATACGTTGGGGGAATCCGGAACTATAATACCATTCTCGGGATCACAGTTCCAGCACTTTATGTTTGTTACATGGTCGTATTTGTCCTCTTCTCGTTCTTCGACGATAGCAAGCTTGGTCGTCTTTGACGGCGGCTCTTCATCCTCTGACTGACCGAAAGGAACGTAAGGTGACAATCGCATAAGAATAAGGCCTCAACAATGTTGATCTGGGCGCTCATCGGTGTGTCAAGCTCACCTGATTATCGAAGCATTGAGTGCACTATTCGCGATGTACACTCTGAAATAGTCTAGGAGGCTGCAAGTGTGTTAATTGGTCAATATGTGGGCAGGTCATGCGGATATATTCACGTGATCGTTAACGACCCGTTTCTATTTTCTCGAACCCTGTTACCCATACTTTTTCACAAGCAAACCCTTTTCTACTCTCTGGTGCTACATATCTCTTTCCAGTCTTTTCTCATCAGTAGGGAAATTTTTGAGGAGCAAGGTGGGCCCATTTAAATTGTAAGGAAAAACTTGAAGAACGTGTCGTGGGACATTTTCATCTTATGTAATTCGAATAGCATTTGTACTCACCGCTCGGCGCTCAGTGCTGGCAAGGATTTGTTTACTTTGCACCCCAATGTCTGCGACGGACTTCTACGACAAACCCTCTTTGTGTGACCCCGAAATTCCACCTGAAGTTTGGACTAATGTCCTTCGGCATGCAACATGGGATTATGGATTCCCTTTTCCATCGGAACTTACATTTGAATCGATCGGATCGCCAAGGTGGTATACTTCAGAGCGCATGCAAAGCTTCAGAGAGGCCTTGGTGAGATCTTACACTCATCTTTCAATAAACCCAGATTTATGTCGTTAACAGATCACGAAGCGCAATATCGTGCGGGTGTGTAAGGCTTGGTACACATTGGCCTGTCCTTTTCTTTACGAGCATATCATCCTCGGAAAAAATGGAGTTCTCGCACCCTTGCGCGATGGGTTATCAAGAGCCGCTCTCGAGAACAGACAGGCCGGATGGTGGACGGAGAGCCTCCATGTCCAGATGCGGGATATGACAAAAACCCCGGAAACTGTCTTCGCCACTCTTGCAGACATCCTTACATACCTGCCAAACCTCTGCATCCTGACTTTTTCAATCACTGGACGTGGATTTTTCCCTTTATCTTCACCACTGCCAAATGTCGTCCTAAACTCCATCACCTCGTCCGGTTCTCTCAGATGTGTACAATGGTACAATTGCGTCTCCACGCCGCTGCCTCACCACTGGACCACATTTCTCCAAAGGCACCCCGAGATTGAGGTTCTTGACGGAGCACAATCGATCGAGTTGAATGCCCGCATCAAATTGTGTGCTGTGAAAATTGTACATGGATATCCCAACGAGAAAGGGCACTTGACTGGATGGTCCATGCCTGATCTGCCATGTGTTCGGTCTATGTTTTACAATTTGACCTACGGTTGCGCAATTGAAGATGCTATCACCTTTAGTCGATTGGGACAGAATCTTACAGATATTCAGCTCGACGTCTTCGAAGAACGATACCTACGAATTGAACGCCTTGACCCTACCTTTTCCCGGATTAGAACGAAATGCACTCGCCTCACACGAGTGGTCCTTGGGGTACTCTCGTGGTCCATCCTCGGTTCGTATACACCGACTCTATCATCTACCGTCCACACCCTTGGTATCCGTGTCATGAACGCACAGGTATCAGCGACCAATGTCAAACGATTATTCAATACTTTGCTGCCATCATACGTCGCATATAACCCCTCACTCAAAACTATCAAATTCCTGGAGGCAAAGAACATTCGAGCTTTACGCTCTCACCCAATTTCGTTGTGGCATGGATTACGCGTCATGGAGAATTTAGGGGTCGTCATAAAGGATTTGGAGGACCGCCTGATAGCTCCGCCAAGTTGTCCAGGTGTTATCCATCTGCAACAACAATTGGACACACCTTCCTCCACATCAACCTTAGACGATCATCACCCAACTTCATAGCTCTTTTTAATCCACCCTACGAATCGAAAATAAATATCCCAGTTCAGTCAATTCCTTTTCCAGTCATGTTCATAGTTCAAGTTGCTGGTTTTATCCAAGGAGCCGATCTCCAATTGCATCACAACGTCCCTGTTCTTTCAGTCGGTTAATACCTCACTTAAGTCTGAATACGATCTGGTGTTTCGTACCACATGACCGATGTCGTCACGCGCCACGTCGACGCGATGAAGGCCGGCCAGGTGGGGCGTATCTCATTACCATTATGTCTCACCCATTTGGTTGAAATAATCTGTCACCGATGAAGTCATCTCTCCAACTCTGATCTGTACAAAAAGACATTCATTTTGCACGTTTTAGATGTCTTCTCGCTCTCTAATTCACTTCGTCAGGTCTTCCTGCCCCCGTCCTAGTAACGCCACACGTTTACTAGTTGTTCGAACCTCCATTTCCTCGCTTTTGAATCGCAGAATTGGTACAATGGCGGCTCACAAAAATCCTCTCATCGATGCGGTCACCGATGATCATCAGGAGGTACGCGTTATATGTCCAGAGAGAAGAACCGTCACTTAATGTAAATTGCAGATGTATACCTACTATGACGAATACGTCAAGAGCACTGGCGACACCGACGCTCAAGATCGTTGGGCCCGCCAGCTTATCTGGGAAGTCGCTCGACACGCCGTCGGCGAGGAACTCGTTATCTATCCTCTGATGGAGAGACACCTTGGTGCCCAGGGTCAAAGGCTCGCAGACGAGGACCGTGCAGATCATCAGGTCCGTCGTCCGTTGTCGCTGGGATCCCCCGTGCTAACCTTTTCCACCCTGTAGAAAGTCAAGGAATTGTTGTACGACATTGAGTCCCAGAAGCCTGGTTCCCAACAGCACGTTGCCATTCTCAAGTCCGTTATGGAGCACCTACGGCCACACAACGACAGTGAGGAGCAAAAAGATTTGCCCCTTCTTACGAAGGCCATTGGAGAAGAGGCTTCTGCCGAGGCCGCAGCGAGTTTCAAGATGACAAAGAAGTTTGCCCCTACTCGGTTCGTCTTTTCACATTTAAGTGCATACGCTGTTTACACAACTAAAATCGTGTTAGAGCTCACCCTGGTGCACCTGATAAACCGCCCTTCGAGACGTTTGCTGGATTGATGGCGGCGCCTATCGATAAACTCAAGGATGTATTCGCGAAATTTCCGACTGATAAGCAGAAGCAAGCTGTGAAGGATTGAGGGGATACTGGTGGTGAACCGGTGGTGTGATTCCCTCTTTTTTTTTGTTCAGATGGGATTTCACTTGTAATAATGATATCATACATTCTACGACCTGGATGCCAATCATTGTCTCCATTTTCGAACATACATATGTTGTATGTATATTTCAGGATTTTGAAATTCGTTGCTATTTATGCCCAAAAATGTGCGACCCAGGATATAGTTCTTGAGACCGGGCCTCCTCAAACAAAAAATAGCGAAGGCTTAGAGCTTGATGTCAATAGGGAAGAGATTGAGAACACAAGTCAAAGTAGCTATTCCCTCAGAGCTAGAGTAGTTGCTATACGAGCTCGGCAAACGGGAGGTCTTCACCCTTGGGCTTGAGTTCAGGAATGATTTCCAGGCGGCGGTCGGGCCTACGTCGACGCGAAGAGACAAATTTTACAAGGGTGGATGCATATATAAACTGCCCAAAAGACTTATACACCAGAGTTTCAATGTCTTCGCTCGATGGCCAAGATGAAGGCAGATCGGATCGTATGGGATCATTGGGATGGGTAAGGCGCGGCAGATAATAATACGATAATCGTGTGACGTGATATCGATACCATGGACTTCAGTACCGAGAAAAGGACTAACGTTAGTCACCTTGGTGTTGGGGGGTGAGGAGGTGGGGCTTCTTGGGGTCAGCGCGGCTGCATGAGTCGACGTGGTCTAAGGGCAAATATATCTGAATCAGGAGCTATTGCGAGAAAATTAAGAAGGCGGCCTCACCAAAAAGCTCAGTCTTGGGGAATTTCTCGTCAACGTCGAAGTAATTTAAAGGGAAGTAGAAGGGATAGGAGTGTCCCTGATCTTAAGCATAAGTTCACCAGAATTAAAATGAACGTCACGCACCTTATCGGCTACCTCGTCCTTGTATTCAGTGCCCTGAGAGTTCAGAACATTCTTTGCGAGTTGAAATCGGATGGGTCAGCAACGGCTGATTCAAGTTGAGCAGCAGAGGGAGCCAATTTGATGAATTAATTATGCATATGGGAATTTAAAGGATATGAAAGCAGTTATTCATGTCTTCCTCGTTCATGACAACAGTCTGCTTTTATTATTTTTATATCCAGATTATGGTGAGGTCAGTTGTGTTATGAGCGCAATTTCGAAACAATATAGTCAATAGACGGCACCATTGCCTGGATAGATATCCGAGATTTCCTGAGTTCCTTATCTCAAACATTTTTAAAAGACCGAGTCAGATGATTGAGAGAGATAAAATAGAAAATGGCAGATGGCGCACATTGGGACGGATGCTGATGGCGCAACAAAACCTTGTCGGTTAGCTTTCCGGGGTCACGGCCTTGACTCGATTAACTTGGGAATAGTGGAGAATTATTTGCTCCAGAGATGATTAGACTGAGGTTCCTCGAAGAGTGGTGCAGGAGGAAGAGGCCAGAAAGAGGCTGAAAATAATTTTAAGGGAGGAAGCGGACTTCGAAATCGTAGTCAGGACTCCGGGCTTTTTAATTTTCTCATACTCTCAACCAACTCTGCGAATTTGAGGAAACAAGAAGGTCCTTCAAACCATCTTCTCTGCTTGTTCTAATGGTGTATTCGGCCCTTCTTCTCCTTCTTTCGCCCTCTGTGAGCTTATATGGAGCGAAACGTGGTGTTCCCTCCTACCATCAACTGACGAATCATCCCGTGGGTATTCAACGACCTGGAATACGATAGGCTTGGATGTTACTATCGATGTCGTATTGGGCCCCGGTAAATTGTAGAGGCCGAGTTTTGTGTTACGGTACATCCTGCATGCCATAGCATTCATGATGGCGACATTGGGGTTACCGAGCATTGCGCTATATGCTTGGGGAATCCCCTTGATATAGAGCATCATGACAGTCAAGATGTGAAACCCAACTGTACTCCTACGAAGGTAAAAGAAGCTTAGTAAGTTCATGCAATATTTAAGACGTATGAAACTTACAGAAAATATATCTGCCCATCTTGTAACAAGGCCTTCGAGAAGACTGGCAGGTAATGGCCGAAGATCATGACTCTTAAACCGGTCCTAAACGTAGGATTAACTTGCGCATTCTGTGCAAGTCTCCAGGTGACCGCGCAGAAGCTCAGGACATCGTTAATCAGAGGGATAATCACCGCAACCGAGATAGAAGAGGCGCGACGGCTGACGGAAAGGCAATAATTTGTCGGCCCAATTCTAGTCGCTTCGTCGTTCTGTGTAGCAGTGATACACCCGCCAAGGACCCCCAGCCACATGATGACGAAGGCGCCCACAACGTATTTGTTGTTTAGATACATGGCGCGCACTCGGAAGAAGAAAAGGAGGGTGGTCGAGGGTATGGCAACGGCAAAGAGCCATAGATTAACGGTAGATAGTTGGCTGCAGTTCCCAACAGGGGCGGCTAAAGGAAGGTATTAGCGGTTATATGTCACTCGAAAACCGAGTGAGTTCGTACTGTTGACAATTGCGCCGAAGATAAAATATGTAAGAGTTATGGCTCTACTTAAAGTCAGTCAACCCTACTCGCAGGCACGATAACGTCGCAGTACTCACCTAGAGAAGAAATAAACGACTGTCGGGAGAGTGATCTTAAAATCGCGCAGAAGGTGATAATCTATGCCGATACACATGATGGTATCGAAAATTACAGCCTTTACGGTACCGTGACGAAGGGATAGATCAGTTCGCTAAAGAGTTTCTGACGGAGGATCTGTGTGAAATCCACGACTTACCCCCAGTGTCCCTACCAAGACGTATTTGACGAGGGTGAACTCAAAGCCAAATTGCGGAGGCAGAAACGCCATTGGCGTTAAGGGGTTGAGAATTAGGGGCGCGAGCGAATCTAACGAGTTATTGGCCATCTCTTTTGAGTAGAAATGAACGACTTTGCCGTGCTCCAACTTATGTCAGGCAAGGGAGTGGATTTGTTCACCATGGACAGCCGAGAGGATTATATATGAAATCTATATGAAACGTGATCCGTGAACCAGAGAACAAGGAATCAGAGTTCTGCGGGCTTCTTGTGTGATGGAGATCCACAAATACACAAGCTTTCTCCGACGAATGCAGCACAGCATTCAAACCTGATTAGACCGAATTATGTTTCGATAAGTCACCTTTTCTAAATGGCGGTGGCGAATATCCATTGGGTGCAATTAGGCCTCGGATCCAAGGGGGTGTCAGAAAAAAAATTAAGGATATCACGTCGAAAATTTTTTTAATGGACAATTTGGTGGACTAACTAACTGATTGTGGGAATAACCTTCCAGATATAGTAATTTCTTAATCTAATCTAATCTAGATAATTTAAATTCTTACTTTCTGACTTTTTTTTCAGACTTCTTAGACTCTTTTCTATTGTCATATCTATTTATTATGACTAAAGTGTGTATTTTTATTTTTTCTGCACTTGCACTTAACTTTGGCCAAACCTCAATTCACAGATTGTTGTTATAATTTGCTATGTCATTCCTCCTTGGCACCTAAAACACAGGTTTGGAAGATTCTAGCCAAATTTTAAGCTTGTTAAAACAAAAATCCAGCCT
>Ga0307517_10003112_pt1 | contig 26138 bp, 19 predicted proteins | sample 23_EM_MG_FD_194515 | JGI IMG/M metagenome (GOLD analysis project Ga0307517, IMG submission 194515) | Populus trichocarpa ectomycorrhiza microbial communities from riparian zone in the Pacific Northwest, United States - 23_EM | ecosystem: Host-associated > Plants > Roots > Unclassified | place... | reverse complement strand
TTCTTCTCTTCAAAAGAAGCCATTGCATTTACCTTTAATTCCTTTCCTTTTGCATCCAATCAGAGCCCACACCACATCCTTCTTTAGCAAGAGGAGACCAAGCCTTTTCTCTTCTTATAAGATATGAGTGCTGCGACTCAAACTAAAAACAGCATTCCCTGTTCTCACCATGAAATGCCAAGTAATTGCATATATCAGAATTGAGTTTTACCATTTCTAGGCATGTGGGGTCGATGCCCTTTATGTTTTTGAATGAATAGACCTGTAGTTCTTGAGCAATCATACTAAAACTGATTCAGGTTGAAGTCTATGCTTGAGCAATCCATTGCAAATGAGGCCATTTGTTCTTCGTGAAACTTTTATTTTATATAATTTCTCGTTGAACAGTTCAAGGTAGATAGAGCCTCAAATGGAACTTGATTCTGTGTTTATTACAATAATATGAAATAAAACTGCATCCTCTTACTTCACCACAAGGAAAAAAATCATTCGAGAATTATTTACATTGTAAAAAAACGGAATACAGGTAAATAATGCAAGGGCAGCAAAGAATGGTCTTTCATGAGAAAAAGATTTTGGATCTTACGGTTTATTTCGCTCTGCTCCCTTGAACAGACCTGAAGGAAGCACTCATGCCTTGGATGAACCATCAGATGGGCTGCCACTGGTTGAATTGTTGTTTTTGCTGATAGGACCATTTACATGGCCATTAATATCCGAACCATATACATGCCCCATTTTTTCTCGCTTAGTTTCCAGATATCTCCTGTTCTCCATGGTTATTGGTGTCAACAGGGGGACCCTGCCTGCAACTGCCAAACCATAGCCTTTGAGCCCAACATATTTTGCTGGATTATTTGTCATCAGTTTCATTGTATGAACACCCAGATCTCTTAGTATCTGCCATAAATTGGACCACTCATTTCAGCTCCCCAAAATGAGGAATTAATGCCATGAAAGTTAGATGGAGGAAGGAATGCTAAAAATAACAGAACTCTCATAAGAAGTGCACAATTTAGTTTCAACTAGATCGTCTTATACATGAGAGAAATTAGAGTAAAGAAGCTTTCTAATCGCACAAATGCAGTACAAATCTCAAATGCCCCCAACTAGCAAAATTCCTTAATCTTCTGGATTACCAATAAAAGAAACTCAGATCATTCAATTCATGGTATGAAGATTTTGTTCTGATCATCCAATAAATAATGACTGGCAATCAAAGCTAGCCAAATAATATGGTGAGAATAACTCAGAAACTAACAATGTCCACTAAATTAGAATTAGAATGAGAAAGGGCAATTTTCCAGTCAAATCACCTATGAAAAAAATCACAATTCTTGAATCTTAGAGGCTTGTGTGCCCTATATTTTGTTTAACTATGTGGTTGAGAAAAGAGATAAACAAGGCTAGGACTAGACATAGCAGAGGAAATCAGAATAAATTATCAAAGTATTAAAAAAAAATAGTACCTGTGCACCAATGCCATATTCTCGAGAATCAACAGGTAAACCAAGCTCCTCATTGGCTTCAACTGTGTCTCGTCCATCATCTTGTAGGTTGTAAGCACGGAGCTTGTGACCCAAGCCAATTCCTCTACCTTCATGTCCACGAAGATACACCAGAACACCCCTGCCAGCTGCCTCAATTTGCTTCATTGCAAGCGCTAGCTGCTTCCCACAATCACATCTAGCTGATCCAAAAATGTCGCCAGTGAGGCACTCAGAATGTACCCGCACAAGAATATCTTTCCCATCCCCAATTTCACCCTGTGCATATCAGCATGTCATTATTACTCATGGTACTAGGATATTCTCCACCTCCACCAAAAGAGCGAAAAATATTGAAGAAAATAAACATTGTTTGTCAATCATTTGTCAAATAGTAGATAGTTTTACTTCAATATGATGACAAGAAAGGTGACATCAATTTCTTGCAAGCTTTCACCCCTAAAGGAAACAAACAATACTGGTGTGAACAGCCAAAGATAATATTCTAATATCATGCAGTTGCAATTTGAAAATAGGCTCTTTATTTTTTGGATATTCCATCAGCAAGAAATTTGATTTCAAATTGAAAGGAGATATTCATCAACAGGAACACTAAATAATTTCATTAACCATGCCCTCTATACAGTGGACATGCTGCATACTTCTTAGAGGCTGAAGCTTGGTTGAGTTAAGATTAAGCATTGCATGAAACACAGTCCAAGTCAACAACAACGTATATAAAACAAATATATCAGACAGTATAAAAGACAAACTACCTGCCTATTCCCTCCCCACCCCCACAAAGGATAAAAAGCATTTCTAATCCTCCTGTGACAATTGAATTTTAGTTGACAACTGTGTAAGAACACTTGAAGAGATCTACAAAGTTGAGTCAGTTGATATGATGAAAATTGCATACTATAAAATTACTACTGCTATAGGAACAATGCCATTGAATCACTAACGGACAATTTGATATTAGTGTTGCACAAAATGCAAAGAAGAGAGATTCATAGGTGACTGCTAATTTTGATGAAATAACTTACTTTAACCATTGCAATATGCTCGATCCCATCCAGCAATGACCTATAACAGTAGGCTTTGAATGGCCCCCACATTGTGGGTATTGGAGCAGCAGCAGCCAGCTCCACCAATCTATCCCTTTTCCTCCTATATCTGTCAATTAAAAATATAAATATCATCAGAAGAATTGCTGCTTTCTTAATGACAGGGCTCTGCAGAACTATGTCATGCCCAAGATCAATTACCATATGGAACAAATTACAACAGTTTTGGAAGGAGGTTGGTTGTTCTGAAGATATATAAATTCACAAAGTTCACATATTGAGGCAAATGCACCATCAATGCTAGTAACTGATATTTAGATATGTGGAGGAAAGTTTGATAACAAATAGAACAAGTAAAAGTACTCATTTGAACCTCTGGAGAGAGAGGGTGATTGTTCTGAAATATGGATTCACAAAGTTCAGATGTAGAGAACACAGCACCATCAATGCTATTCACTGATTTTTAGTAAAGTGGAGCAAAAATTGACAACTAATAGAAGAGGTAAAAGAATTATCAACTGTGTGGAGACAAACCTGATTAGATCAGCAATTGAAATGATTTTTAAGTTTTCTGCTTGTGCAAATTGACGAAGCCTTGGTAATCTTGCCATAGAGCCATCATCATCCACTATTTCGCATAAAACAGCAACAGGCTCCAACCCAGCCAGCATTGTAAGATCAACTGAGGCTTCCGTGTGTCCAGCTCTTTTTAGAACACCACCCTCCCTGTACTTGAGTGGGAAAATATGGCCTGGGCGATTGAAATCTTCAGGTATTGAATCTTTGGAGGCAAGAGCCAGTACAGTTATTGCCCTGTCACGAGCTGAGACACCTGTTGTTGTGCCACATTTTGCATCCTAGAATTAAAGAACATACAATGTTTGACATTAAGTTGAAACTGGTAGCAGAAGCTAAATATTAATTGATATAACCAAGATTACGCTAATTACAGAGAAAGCAATTAGCAGGTATAGCCAAGGTTACTCAATTGATTGAGCCTGATAGCTTGGATGATAAACTATCTTAGCATCATATAAGAGAGCTGGAACACCACATTGATGACTTAGATGTTCCCTAAAAGTTGAATGCCACAGCAAAGAAAGAAAAGTAAAAAGCTAGTGGCACAAGCAACGTGATGGCAAAATTTTCAGGCTACTAAAAGCTGTAACTTCAGCGAAACTGCTTCACCGCAGAAGATTTTAAAGCACAGAATGCAGATAGCTTGTAAATATAGAAACTTCAATTGAAAAATTCAATATTTGGGGGAAGATGTGGTAAGCCTACCCACAGACAAAAAAGGGTATCTTATGCAGAACCCTACCTTATTTGTCTCTTACTTAGGTTTTTCTCCTTCACCAGTTGACCTTGTTAGCCCAGTAGCTTTTTCTTCATTTGATATTTATGCACTGTGTTTAGTTTGAAGAGGATGATTCCAGTAAATAAGCATTGCAAGTAATTTACAACTATGACCCCACCATAATCAAAATGTTTCAACTCCCACTACCCACTACACCATACTCGCACAAAGCTACTGCTCAATAGTTGCAATGGTGCCCATTTAGCAAATAAAACCTTTTGACTATTGAAATAAAAACTGCACCGACTTCTTTTGTCAAAAAATGATTAAGAATATTGACTTTAACCTACAACGAGGTTAAGAATATATAACCAACCAACTATCATATAGCAATAGTTATGGGAACTTAACAACTTCTTCAAGTTTTTTACCAGTACTACATACATTTCGCCTATAAAAATTGGCAATCAGGTAAAATCTCAGAAATTTTGGCCACATACAAAGGAAAGTACCGCCGTGGATACTGTTAATTAACATAAATCAAAATATACAGTCTGCTATTTAACTTCGCACATTTCCATCACCTGTAAAGTACGTAGATACAAATGAAAAACAGGAAAATAGAAAGAAGGGAGAAGGGGAAGTTGTCTTCAAGATTATTCTCTATCAAAAGTCCATAGGTAGTTAATGTTTCCCCTGCTAAATGTTAATGACTTACGCATATGAAAACCACCAACACTTATTCTCAAAGAAAAAAGATTTCTTGTTCGATGAAAAAACCGATAACACAATATAGAGAGGAAATTTATCCTCTAAATACAATATAGCCATCCCATAACCCCTACAAAGTCAAGCCATTTGATCCATGACCCTCCACTTTCTTTGCCGAACATAAACTTATATTCTAAGTCAAAGTTCCATCAAGACTAAGCTGAACAAGTATAGCTGGTGAAGAGAAAAAAAAGAAGCATGAGTTTATGCTACTGTACATGCCTTTTTTTTCTACATCAGTTGTCCCCCATGCCTTTTATTATTTATCTGGTCATGCATTTATTTATTGAACTGTAATGAATTGCCATTTCCAATCCCAATTATTTTATCTTGATCATTTGTATTATTATCATGCAAAAGTCAAGCTAAGCTCATTTTATTATTTAATTTTTTATGAATTGGGAAGCAATAGTTCAAAGTAAGGAAACAATTAGAGTATGCTGCTAGTTGGAGCTAGTCATGAATTATTACATTATCCATAAATTAATTTATTCATGTATGCCACCTACTTGACCTTTCTTAGCCTAAACATATCCCATGTTTTCTCTTGGTCACATGATCACATTTCTTCACCATTCCATAACATAATTTGTAAATTAATCACTCGGTATCACACTTTTGGTCGATAGCGACTGAACTCTCACAATAAATCCACCACTCCCCGAAACCCATATCTTCTTACTAATTCTAACTGCAGTCTATCTCTTTCACCACTCAATTTACCAAGTTCTTTCCATGAAACAGACTGACAATCAAGAAGTATCACACCAACATTTACCCTGTAGTAATACACCAGTCATCTAGCATTTCCTATCAAGGGAGAATTATTACCACCATTACCTTTGCCTTAATATAAGGACAATCTACCATACACATATGCAATCTTATCCATTTCCTACTTCCTCCCCAACTCAGCGGCCACATATATATCATCCCACTAAGATTTCCTTTTCATCTTGTAATACCACTCTAATTCTTCTTTAGTCTTTGGTATTACTCATACGCAATACTACCCACCACATCCAATTCTAAAGAACTCTAACCTACAAAATGCTAAAGAAAACTTTCAATTAACTATACATCAAATGCTTACAACTGAACTTTAATCATCACAAGTAATTTATTCCTACCAGACACCAGAGGGAAAGAAATCTACACATTACCACCACTCCAATACCTAACCGCATGTGTTCATTTACGTAGTACCCTTCAAAAGAAATCTTAAATCACTTTGCACAATCAACAGCTGAAAATCCAAGAAGACATTTGCAAGAAATATAACATGACCAGGAAAGCCCATGGGCATTGATTACCATGATAATTGCTGCCAAAGTGCTCATCAAAACATGTTACATGGTGGAAAGCACTTAAACCTATAGATAATTCCTAGGACTTCAAGGTTTATCTATTTCAAGGGAGAAAGCAAGCCACAGGACACACACCTATGATTCTAAAATTGAAATCAATCTATACATCATAGGTGATAAAAATGAAGAGAGACAATGAACTAGTTATGTACTTAAACATTAAGGGGACACAAAGAGGAAATAGAGTGATGTGCCATCAAATATGTTAATTACAAAGCAGAAACACTTTACAGCTGCACTTTAAAATCAAACTAAGACAAAGGTTTCTTGAAAAGATCTAGCTGTTTCATATGAAAACAGGCAGACCATATCCATTAGATAATATAAATAGAGAAGTTAGTTACGTACCACTGATATAGTGAATGCAGTGCACAGTTTTTCCTCATTTTTCTTATGAGTTACCATTAACGGAAGCTCCAACCTATCTAAATCTTCTGCTTTCATGCTCACACACACTATACCAGTCCCATGCTTGACAATAAATGCCATAGCTTCTGGTGTTGCCTTTGACGCTGCCATTATAAAGTCCCCCTCATTTTCTCTGTCTTCATCATCAACAACAATTACTAACTGCAAAGAATCATCACACATTAGTAACATAAAGCCTTTGAAGTAATGATGTAAGACCTTAGCATACTAGCTAGACCCCAAAAATTAAATAATAAATCAAGAGGATGAACCTTTCCTTGACGAATATCCTCAATGGCCTCTGGGATCGAAGCAAATCCTTCTGTAGGACGATCAAGGTCATATTCATCATTAGCAGCTAAGAAACCAGCAGTGGTGGGAGTTATTTCCGCTGATAATGTTCCAAAACCTGTAGCATCAGGTTGTAACTCAATCGCAGGTGATTGATTCACAAACTTATCCTGGCCCGAAACTACATTATCATTGGGATAAGATAGCACATCACCCTCTCCAGATATCAAAGAGGCTCTAGCCCTACCTCTACCATCACGTTTGAAACTAAAGCACACTTTTTTTCCAAGGTTACCATATCCCAGACAGGTAAGGTGCCCTCTTCCCATGAATGGACACACACAATGCAGACCAGTGTAGCGACCTCTGGTGTCCAAAGAGAAACAAAGCAAGTGATTTAGTCACACCTGAATATTGATTTGACAAAAAAAACTCCACAAATCACCTCAAAAAATGCAAAACTTTCACAATTAGCATTAATATCTTCAAATTCACCAGTCACATTGTACAAATTGTTCGAGTTTTCCTTCACATGAAATATAAAATATGAATTTCTCACCTATAAATTTCGTAACATAAAAAGAACATAAGAGAGAGTGGTTACTCACTGTAAACGAGAGGATGACAAGGAGGAACTGTAGAGATTAACAGAAGCCATCTTCAAAGCTCGTTTCTTTTGCCAAACACACAGAAAGACACGCAAAAAACTAACAAACCCACTAAAAGGCAAGTCCTTTAAACATCAAAAACAGATAAACAAGGAAAAAGTTAAGGAACCTAAGAAGGAAATCCTTGCAAATGCAATCAAAGTTGTTAGCTTTTTAACTCGTAATCATCATCACCACCGCCCCGAAGCAAAACCGAAAGATAATTGAAAACAGAAGATGACTGGTCGTTTCAGTTTTGTGTGGTTGAATCTAGTTTCTAGCTTACGTGGCAGTATCTGTCTGGAACTCTGGATAGGGGCACTTCACTTTTTCTTTAAAAGACAAGTCCGTCCTTGGTAGAAGTGGACTATAGACTACATGTCGTTGGGAGTGTTGAGGAAGGAACACTATCTCTGTCCTAACTTTGCCCCGACTTCCTTGGCTCCATTTTGGATTAACTTGTTTTTTTGCATTGATTTTGCTGCTAGAAATTAGTTAAGAAAGGCCAGTAATGGCAAGTTTCCTCATTTCTTGGATTTTTGAGGTTTCTTTTGAGTTCATGTCTCTGTCGTATATATACTTACTGGAAATATTTTCTTTCTTTCTTTCTTTCCATGAGACAATGAGCATAAAAGTGAAAAAAAAGTTGATTTTGATTTACGTGGGATGTTTGAGGCTCATGGTAAATGGGTTTTTCTTTGAAGTTAGTATGGAAAATAATAAGTTTGATTCATGGGCATCATAGAGTTTTTTTTTTTTAATTATTATTAACGAGAGTGACCGGTTCAGTTTGTGTATATCTCGATTAATTTTACATGTTCTAAAATTAATAACCATGTAAGACTCTAGTAGTCTAAAATTTATGGGACTCAAACTGGTGACATCTAGAGAATAAACTCAGGGCCTTACTAGTTGAATTACACCTCTCAGGATTTGAAGAGTTGATTTTTGTTAAGATTTATGAAATCAATTGAAAATATTGGTTTGAAATGTGGAAATTAATGGGGGGTTTCTATAAACTTTTGTTAAAATTATTGAAGTATTTATTTTTAGGGGTTTTTAGGAGTTTAGTAGTTATTGTTTTTCAAAGTATTTTTTATTTGAAAACACATTAAAATAATATTTTTTACTTTTAAAAAATTATTTTTAACATCAGTACATCAAAACGATATGAAAATACAAAAATATATAAAAAAATAATTTTTTTCAAATATTTTTAAAATACAAAAACAAACTGCACTTAAGAGATGATTTGACACAAGAATGTCAAAGTTTCATCAAGAAATGAGTAACATAGAAGCATACTTTTGAAACTCGGCCCGGCCCGGCGGGTTGACTCGGGACCGGCCGATCCGGGGCTGGAACCGGGCCGGGTTGAAGAAAAAATAGGGGAAGAAAAAACCCGATGTGCCCGGTTGACCCGGCAAGACCCGGTCAAAAACTTGGTTGCAACCCGTTGATTTTTTTTTTTTTTTACTAAAACAACGTCGTTTTGATTTTAAAAAAAAAATTGACCCAGACGATCCGGTGACCCGATCAAAACTCGGAATCCGAACATTGAACCAGGCCGCCCACCGGGCAGGTCTGAAAACTATGCATAGAAGAAAAGAAATGGTTTTGGCTATGGCAGCATAGCACACCGCGCATGCAAAGTTGCTGGTGAGAATTGAAAACGATGAACAAAGTTCACTTTGACCTCGAGGTTGAAAAGTGATAGTTTAATCCCTGGAGTTAAAAAATCATATATCTAGGTTCCTGATAGTTATATCAGAGTAATGGAGAAAAATCAGACATTTTATTAAATTCTAAAAATTCACTTTTATGCAAAATAAAAGCAATCACACGGTATCTAAAAACTTACTGAAGAAGTCTCACTCTGAACTCATCCCTGCTTTCATTTTTATTAATTGCTTTTTTATTTTTTGACTGCTAAACTGGTTAAATAAAATTGCAGTGGAAATGAAGTTTCTAGATTGGTATGTGAAAATATCAGCCTGGTGGTGCTTTGATTGGAGCTTCTATGGAATTGTTCATGATCAAGACTGGCTTCTGTGTGAGGACCATCCTTTTATTCCTTTAATGTTTATTTTATTTTACCCTTTTTGTTCTTTTTATGCCCCACTTTTATATTTCTAATTTTTTCAACTTAAACTTTGGTGATTTTGAACTGTATTGTTAAATGGCACAGGCTTGTTGTTTGTGCTCATATGTATTGGATTCTTGCTGTCACCATTATTTTTCAACTCACTTTTTGCTCCACTTTTATATTTCTAATTTGATGGATTTTAGCTCTCTAGTTGTGGGATACTTTGTTTTTTCTAACATTCAAGAAGTGTAATTTTTTTGTTGTGGAAGCTTCACTTCACTTATGCTTTGTTCAATGACTTTGTTTTGCATGTTATGGAAACATTTGCCTTACACCAGTCTGACCACAAGTGTCAATGTACACCTATGATTGAAGCCAAATACTGATTCTGAGAGGGAAAGAAGTGGAGAGTGTATCTTTGTTACTTTTTGACTCTCGGAGGCAGTGCTCCACCAGGGGTTCCTGAGATCATTGAAAATTGACGGTGAATTGAATTAGGTTTGATGGGATAGTGGGAGCATGTGGAAATCAAGTGTATTTCGAGTTTAAATTTTCCTAAATTTATCCTTTTTTATAGCAAAAGGTGCATGTGTATTGTACAGATGATGAGCTGATTGATGCATACATTTTGATGAATACTCTGTTCAATTTGAACAATATTTCAGCTCTATGTAACCGTTTCTGTGCCATTACCATCACTGCCTGTCAATGCTGTTTGGTGTCATATAATTGGATTCTTCTGCTTCACTATGCCACTTACCACATTCTATCAGGTGATTCATTAGTGTATTCTCTTGCAGATGATAAGGTAACTGTTCTGGAGTCAGAGAGGCGAGCCTGGGAGAGCTCCCCTGAAGCTCAGGCAATCAGAGAAGCTCTAAACCCTTGGAGAAACCATGATACAGAACAAAGAAAAAATGCCTAATCTTCATGGCCCAGTCTTGTGGCTTTTTCTTGTGCGGGGTTCGTTTTCTTGATGATTCATGCTGGGGCCTTACATTTTCCATATAAAACAGTGTAACTGCTAAATGAAGCTGACAGCATTAAGAACTTAGAAAGGTCTGCCTGCATGTCTAGGTTTAGACAACAGTTTAAGAATTAGTTTGGCTGCTAGATTTTTGCTCCTACATGGTGGCCAGATTTATTTATTGTGGGACAATTCTTGTAGCCCTCAAACATAATTGGAAATCGTGAGATTTCCTTGTGTTTATTTTAGTAACAACATCGAAAACTGGTCATAAGAAACAAAAACCTGCTGCAAGTTCACGGTCCTTGCATCGCTGAGTTAGAAGGTTGCTGAATTTATTAGAGCTTGTATGGATCCAACTTAAAGTTTTTGCTGAGAGTTAGATCGTCTCTCATGAACCCTTTGGCTTAAGTGAATTGTTTTGAAAGCCTCTCATGAACACTCGTAAGGGCATCATATTGCCAGCCTGCTTCAACTTTCATCTTACTTTATTTTTGGTCCAAGGCTATAGAGGCACGAGTATTGAGTTGCAGCCTTGCTGCACAGGATATCCAAGAACCTCTTGATATGATTGTCCTGAATCTTGGCTGATGAGTATCTTCTAAAAGTATCAGAATCAGGGGGGCTACCTTGGCTGTATTCTTGATGATTATGTTGTTAAATCATGAGCCCTGATAAACTAGTTCTGGCAAGATTATACAAAGAACTCTAGAAAAGAGGGAAACATAGGTGCATTGCTTAATTTTACCGACAAAATGGATGATGGAATATTTACGCCAGAAAATCAGATTTTACTGTCTATTTTCTATCGAGAAGTCTAGCAGCAAACTTAATTTTTAAGGGGTTATTCCATCGCTGATTTCATTGAAAATTCCTAAATTTTTTTATAAATTTTCGACAAAATAGGGGTGAACATTATTGTTGAAATCGCAAACAAAAATGCCCTTCTTTCTACTCTTATATTGGGAAACTCAACAACTAATTGTTCCTAAACCTTATCTTGGATTATCTTTTTAATGCTCGTTGATGTCTGGCTTAAGATGAAATATTGTGTGCCTACCATTGAAACACTACAACCCGCTGTTGAATCTCATGTTGATGTCATAAGCATTCCTATCAAGTCCATCGATAGGTGTAGCCTCCAACTAGAATGGAGAATCATGAGAAGAATGGATGGAAGTGTTTTTTTCATGTTTCACAACCATATTGGAATTATATGTATTTTATAAAACAAAAACAAAAACAAAAAAAATTTAAATTTAAAATTCATATTAATGACAGAAATAAATATTAGTAAAGCAATTATAGCTATCTAAAAAAACTTAATTTGAACCTTTCTGCTCTACTATCGATAAAAGATTTCATCTTTTTTTTTCTAATCATGAGCAACAGAGACCTTTTCTAATGACACCTTGTTATTAATAGCTAATCCTTTTTCAGTCACTTGCTGCAACTGATCTACTAATGATAATAGTATCATCTCCTTCTTCTTTCTCTTTACAAATAATGCTATCTACTTGTTTTAATGTCAAGTGGTGTAGTTTCTTGTCTGTGGCAACAAGCTCTTGAGAGTTCTGAAACCAAACTTTTTCAGGGATTTAACACTATCATGTGCTACAAAGACATGGAAAACAAAGTCTTAGGCGAGATTCTACTTTCCATTGCTTTTCAAATTATTCTTTAGGCAGCACTTGGAAAAATAGAAAAGAAAGCTAAAGAAGAAAAGTTGCCTGCCATTATGGGGTCTACACTCTATTAATCCCACTTACCTAACCAAATCTTTTCACTATTTGATTACTTTTTAATTTATTTCTTCTGTATCTTTTTCTTTCTTTTGAACCCATGCTAGATTCTGTGCACATTTGTTGACGACATCGAAATTTTGTTTTCCGCATAGGTTGTTCATAGGTTGTAGGAGCTATTACATATCAAAAAGACCTCTCTCTTTCCCACTCCTTAAAGTAAGGGAAGTTGTGTGGAAAACAAATTCTTCAAGTCCGTTTTCTGCCACTTTTAAAACATCTTATTCAAACTTGGTTTTCCAGCCCCTCATTCTGGAAATTTTAAATCCCTATATCAACTTCTTTAAGGCCATGTGATCGCGGGATGATTTGATCAGTCAATCTGGCACAAAAAAGAAGAAGAAGGTTTTGGCCCATGAGGTCTTTGCTTTGCCATTTGGTTATAGGTCTATTTAGTGTATTTTTAGCTTTGAAAATATAGATTTAAAAAAAGCTACAAGGTGTAGGTTTTTCTAATCAAGATTTTATGAGAATTTTTAGTGAATATATGGAAAATTATGGTGTATATTAATTAATCAAATATTTTTAAAACTATTAATGGGATAAAACACAATTTCAATCATTTATCACCACACTATCAAACCTAAAGTTTTTGCTGCAGCTGTTTTTAAACAAAATCATTTTCATTATTGAGGTTTTTCTGCAAACCTTGAGAGAAACCTAAAGACACTAAAGATATAACCCAATGTCCAGACATGCGGTCATACAAGTAAGAAATCTGGCCATGCCTCTCTTAGACATGACAAGATCGATCCGGCCGGGCATCTACTGGTGCCCTTAGTTTTATGGCTCCTGCATTACGAATAATTTAGCCAACAGCAGATTAAGATTTACATCTCTTAGGTGTTGTCAAGATAATTTTTTTTTTTCTGGTAGAAGGTGGTTTTGTTAAAATTCAAAGAATGAAACTGATTTTGATTCAAGTCATTCAAAACAATTGGACAACACCAGCCCAAATTAACGATCGGATGAGTCGATGATTGCCTTCAATTTTCGTGTTGTATGCATCATAAGAGAGGGGAAATTGAATTGCTTCAAATGATGCATAAGACTGGCCAAGATTAGCAACCATGATCAATTGGCCTGATCTGACAAAAAAAATGAAACACATGGGGAAATTGAGCTTGACAGCAGGTACAATAAGGATTATCTCTACAACCTAGTCTACAACCTGCATGCATATCCCTGACTGCTAGTATCCACAAACCACACATTTTCCTTGCTTGAAGATTTGCTGCCTACTTTCTGTTCCTAATCTTGGGATTGATTCTGAGGGAGGAATTTTGACAAAGTTTGGTTTTTTATTTTTATTTTTATAAAGATGGTTGTATAATTGAATGGTCATCTGAAGGGCAGTTGTTGAAGTTGTGGGGTCTTACAATAGCTGGCTGCCGTGAGAAAAAGTTGAAATTCACGGTATCTATGGCTATAAAAGCTTTGATTCCCGACATAATCAATGGACAAAGCGTCCATTTTTGGCCAATTGTAAGAATTGATTGATAGGCATTTACTAACAAATATGGTGATAAGTGAGTGTTGTCTACACTAATTGCCCTTGTTTCTACGCTGTCTTTGGAAAAACTTGCTTAAAGTCCTTGTTTTGATGTCCTCAATCCTAAGCTGCATTTTCCCAGAAAAAAAAGATTATCTAATTCACATCGTTTTTTTGTATTTTTACCATCCCTATCATGTTAAAAGTATCGAAAACATCCCAAAAAACATGTAATTTTCAATTTAGAACATCTTTTAAGTACCTCCAACTACAGTGTAAAGGCATGAACATATAGACACCCTGTGGAATTAACCACGTAATTAAGATTTGCTCAGGTGAAAAACCAAGTCCTGTGGAATTAAGCGTCGGCGGGGGCTCATATAGACACCCGGTCGCGATTTAGGAAAAAGAAGGCTTCAAAATTCAAGGTTTTGTTTCATTAGAAGCGTTGCAAAATTACAGCCTTAACTTTTATGTACTTAGGTCTAAATTTGTATTTGATAGTTGACTAATCGCAAGTACACTAATAGATTGAGTCTCGAGCACTGCTTTATTTGCTAGCTCTTGAGAGAAACTAATAATGATTATGTATAGAACAATTTTCATTGCTTCCTTTCAAGGAGTTCATCATGAGCTAAATCCAGGAGCTAACGTGCTTTAGAAGTTGGATATATTCTCCTACACCAATCCATACAAAAATGATGAGTTGATGAATACTCTTCGTTGTTCTTGTGGGAAACTTTGAGCCAAGTCAGCGACACCAATAAATATGTCCCCATGCTCAGTCCCTCGAACCTGAAAAATCTCTCCCATGCCTATTTACTGTTGAACTCCTATCCTCTTCAGCCTGGCTTGAGTTCCACAGAAGGCAGAGCTAGAAGTGGGCCTCTGACAGCCTCTAATTTACATCTCTGCGTGTTCTAAATTAATGATGCTACGTTTTCAATCAAATTGAATTGATAGGCGGATGTAATGGATCATTAGCCAAGTTCAAAAATAGACTAGACGTTTGCCTTGTAGGACATTCGCAATTGAAGTCTTCAGTATTTAGGACTGAAGAATTAAGTAATTTCAATTAGCAAGTTTCGATGATGAACCGGCATGCCAGGATCAAATAATCGACAAAGATCTTTGGAAATATGATGTACACCATGGTGTTTCTTAGAAACCTGTGGAGGATTCAGGAAATTGGGTGCTTGAAGGTCTTGTTAACAATCATTTCACTTTTGATTACAGAACACAAAAGAAGGTCCGTGCAATTTCACTTGAGAGGATAGTAAAGATATGTACTGAACTTATCATGCTTGTCCAGATTTACATGTCATGTGTGGATTCCATGCATCTTCACATAATATTTCAAGGACAGAACTTTTTCTGATCTACTTAGCTTGGTGGATGCAAGGAACTTCAAATTTTTTGAAATTTTTGTTAATTCTGGGAAATTCCACATGCTCACAACTCATCAGTTCCCCTTTCTGTTGGGGGGCCAGTGCTGAAAGATGAGAGCCCAAAAACTCAACTCACACGTGTTGTTGTCAATTAAAAAAACAATAAAGTGGGTCCTAAATTCCCAATTCGCAAAAAAAGTCATGGTGTGGTGGGACATGATTTCTTATGATCATATTACAGCTGCAATCCCACTTGTGCCTGCCTATCACAGGTCGGAAAATTTTGCTTATATCCCCTGTTTATTATCTGGGTGATATTCCAAAAAGGAGGGCTGTGTTGAAAATTGACCAACCATGATAAAGATTGAAAATCAAAATTCACTTCTTGCATTTGGAGAAGTGAATAGCATAGGATTAATTAGATTGTGTTTAAAGCTATAAGATTAGAAAAATTGATCTCTCTATCATGATCCCATAAAACCTTGGCACATAATGCACTTATAAATAGCTTCACAGATCATTTTATCATATTCTGCCATGTCTCGTGTGCCAAACTGGATCTAATTCATTGTGGATGGATGTTGATATAGACAGGCGTCAGCTTTCCTTTTGATTCATGACAAAATGAGCTTCTGTAATTAGTTCTGGGTTTTAGCCCTTTGGCTGCAGTTCTTCTCGGACGCATACCATGCATCTTGTGTTTGGAAATTGGTAGCATTCATTGTTAATCATTTGTGGTTAACCAGGCATAGGGCCACTATGCCTAGGCCTGGCCAGCAACTGATTTCACTGAAATACATTGATACCTCTTCATCATTTTCCAAAATAAATAAATAAAACTGAAAATCATGCAAGAAAAGAGAGTGCTCCACTTCTGTTAATATGGGTCATGGAGCGAAAAGGAAGAGAATGTATATGCAAATCATTCACTTTATGTACAGTGTTCTTTCAAGTTTCAAGTTTGTTGTCATCAACATAGCAAAAAGAGTCGAGACAAAATATTTTACGGGAAAAGAGAACAAGCAAGAAAGACTCTCTCTTAAATTATTGCTCTTGAACTCCTCGGAAAAAGAAAATGGAGCTAAAATTAAATTAAACGAACAATAAAAAAAAATGCCCGTACGAACATAAAAAAAAAATGTGAGCCATCAGAATGGTGGGATTCGCATGTGGATCGGATCTCACATCTTCACAGCTCATACTTTTCACGAACCTGTTCAGAGCAGAACTTTTGTCATAGCACTACTTGGAAAAAAATGCTTAGATAATGGAACACAACCTCATCACTTTGTTCGTTAACACTTCTATTGTCATTTTGCCAAACCTATACTAACTTGCAGGTTCCTACAAAGTATTCCTTGTCGGTGTTAGTAAAATAGGGGGATGAAGAGGTTTCTTACACTTAGCAGAGAAGTGTCATGTATAGATTTTGGAAGTTGAACATTGACGTAGAGGACTGAAAATTTTACCTACGTATTTACACCATATTGGGTAAAGATGCAACTATTTCTCCTACGTTTTGCTGATAAAAAAAAAAGTTGTTTCTTCTTTTCTATACAATCTATCATAACCATTACCTATATTCCTCGAAACTATGCTCCACGACGAAGAGCTAATTACTAAATAAAGCCTCTAGTCCTTAAGGAGTGAAAACTTGATGAAAACTCCTACCGCGCATTATCAAATGTTCACCTGTTGAAGTGAATTCCAAAGGAGGTGGCTAATGTTTTAGCAAATCTTGAGGACAATCCTCTCATTAATCTAGGAAATTAATATATGATCGATCAGGGACTTCCTTCAATTTCAATGATGCTCGTCCTTATATTGCTACTTTGCTAGTGCCTGTAAAAGGCCACAATAGATGTGTATATTGGCTTGCTAGGTCATGATTATGCTGTCCAGGTAGCATTGGGAATTTCCATTTTCTACTACGTACATATATTGCTAGTGCCTGTAAAAGAGAAGGAAAAAGCTGGGGCATTGAATACAATGTCGGTGTTGTCATGATTTTCCAGGAGTTGGAGTATTCTACTGAAGCATAAATTGACTGCTAGAAAAGAAATTCAAGTGCTTGTCCTTCATATGGATTAGATACATGCATTATTCAAAAGTTGCCCACCGTTCGTGCTCTCCATGATTTGGCCATGCATGCAACCGAAGGGAGTAAAAGCATTGTTAGCTAGCAACCTAATTATCGAGTGACAGAAAAAAGTGATCAGCGATATGTCCATTGATGAAGACAGTCGATGATTCTAATGGCCATTTGACAATTTTGGATTTATTTGATAAGCACTAAAAGATCAATTGCTTTGTTTATATGCTTGAAATATATGAGAATTGGTATAATGAATTAATGGGAGGTCCATGTAATGCAACGGATGAAGACATTAACAATCAAGTAGGTGTTTAGCCGTGAATATACAAAATCCCAAATTGGTCTACTGAGAATCTGATAAGAAACTTTGTGGCAAACCTAAATTTATTTCCATTCAAAGAAATTTGAATGTTCTATGATTGCAGCGAAGAAGTCGGTAGCAAATTTAATGATATTCAAGGTTTAATGGTGTGTGAAACTTCAAAGGGCTGAGCTCAGATTTTATTGAGCTGAAGAGCAAGTTATAAACACCAAGAAAGAACTGTTACTTGGTTCGTAGAATCTATCTTTCCTGGATACTGTCATATCTTGGACAAAGACATGCAGAAGAGAAATTTCCAGGAGAATATGATCAAGAACAGTAGAGAACTACTATGAAAATATCTTTCTTTTTTTGTTAATTTCTTAATGGAAAGTCATTGGATAAAATCGTGTCATGAAAAACGAAAGGGTTTTTTTTTCTTCATTTTTCAGATTAGTTTTATAAGAAAAAAACATTCAACCCAGTCTAAAAACAATTTCTTCGTATAAATCAAAAGTGTTGAGTTATTAATATTATTGCTGTTATATATGGTGGTATTTTATATTATCCTTTTCTTGCCAGCTAAAAAATTCTACAATGACAGCATGGATCCTTCCACAGATCTTAGAGACGTTACTCTGTGTTGTAAAACTTGAACTACTTACAGAAAATTAAGTTAACAGAAAAATATTTTTTAAAAAAAATCGTCAATGCTAAATTTAAGTAGATGAATGTGAAATACTACGCAAGAGTAACTGAGTAAGAGTAAAGTTCTAAGTTGAAAGTTGGGCCGAGTTTAATGCAAGGGAAGGGGCAATTGCCTCCACAAAATCACAGCAGCTCTTATTAGTTTTCGTAATTTAACCCTTTTTTTTTCCTGCGTAATGTTATTTGAATTATTTTCAAAACCAATTTTTATTTGATTTTATAATAAAATATTCAAAAACATTTCACTGATTTAAATATTGAAGTAAAAGATATATTTCTTCAATTGAAATTCTCTCCTTTTATTTATACATTTCTTTTTTATTTCAAAAAAACCAGGGTTATATAACGAATTTTTTTTAATAAAAATTGAAAGCAATTAAAATAATGGTTTAAATTATTTAAATTTAAAAAAATATTTTTTTATCCAAAACTCTCTTTTTGTTATCTATTTATTTATTTTTAATTAGATAAAAAAATTATCAAAATTATGTTTTTTATATAAATACTTATCACGATCCGTGAATCAATTTTTAACAAAAAAAATAAAAAAATAATGCCTCAATTATTTTTGTGTTATTATATAAAAAAATAAAATAATAATTGATTCCAGAAAATAATAATACTAATTGATATTAAAATAATATTCTCATTGAATATTCATGTGAAATTTTTTAAAAAAATACATTTTAATTTCATATACACTTATTAAAAAAAATACAAATATAACCATAAAAATATCTAATCTTATTTAAATTGAATATTGTTGAAACATTGTTGTAACTATTTATTTAAAAATATTTTTATTTTAAAAAATTACTTTAAAAAAAATGGAGGGCCATGAAAGGTTTGTCATTCATAGGCCTAGACTTGGATTGGTATTTGAATCCAAAAACCCTAATTTTCAACTCTCATTTACAACTTTAAATTAAAACACTTTATAATCATAATTAAATTTTAATAAAAAAACAAAAAGAATTGAGCACATATCTATTTTCTAATGACATAATTAGAGATTCAAACCATCTCCATTGAATATCTCTTTCCAAAACAAAGTTATATATTGACACAACAATTGACAACTTTTTTTGCTAGAATGAGATTAGTTAAAAAAAAAAAAATTCTTCTCCCTCTTTTTAACTACTTTATCTCTCAACAATCAGAAATTAAAAAATAATAAAAACAAAATTCAATACAAAAATATAAATATTTAAATCTATAAAGACTAAATAGTGTAAAGCATAAGACATTAAGGGATCAAAATATAATTTTATTTTTGCAATCTACAGTGGAATTGCGAGTAGAGATATCTACGGTAACTACGTTGTAGTAAAATATCATTTATTTTTTTAGTTTATTTTGTAATTATAATTGTAATTTATCATCTTTCTTTCTAGACATTTGCCCCCAGATTTTTCATCTTTCTTTACAAACAATAATGTGGACAGCAATAATTCCTTTTACATAATATATTGCAACCTCTCAACGTATATATATCATATATGGATAGCATTAATTATTTTTAAAATTTTTAAATTAATGAAAATATTTTATTTTATTATACAACTTTAATTTTGTCTACAAGAAAATTTATTTTTTACTATAGACACGTGATTTGGTTTTTAATAAATTTATAAAACAATAAATATTGCTCAACACACATGAATAATTGAGGAAACTATCATATATTAGGTAGGAGGAATTCCTACTGCATTGGATAAAAAACTTAAATCAACGATTACTTTTAAAATTGAATCGTTTTTTTCTTTATTTAAAAGTTAAAATTCTTATTTCGTGCTATCTATGATATATCTATTATTAAAAAAAAATAACTTTGAATCAATATTTATAAAATATATTAAGAATATTATTTTTTTATTTTAAATATTTTTTAATATCATACATTAAAATAATTAAAAATTAAAAAATTTTAAATACTTTTTTTGTAATGAAAAATAAACACACTCTGACCCAAAAGAAAATATCTATGATATATATATCTATTATTAAAAAAAAATAACTTTGAATCAATATTTATAAAATATATTTTTTAACTTGAATTTCTTTTTTCTTATAAGTAATTTAAGAGAGGCAGTTTTTAATTTATCTTGAAATCAAAATTTATATTTCGTAAGATATACCCATTTGTTTGATCCATAGATATCACCTTAATATATACGCAAATAAATAAATGTAACTCTGGTAAATCCTTCCTGCAAATGTTTTTTTTTAAAAGATGATTAATCGCACCGACCACGCCGTAGTCTAAGGTAAGATACGCTGATGCAAAACTAGATCTCCATCAGCTCCAAGCCGAGCCGTAAAGCGGGTTTCAACTTATATGTAGCTTCAACGTTCATATCTCTCTCTCCCTCCCTGAGTCAGTGTTAACTGTTAAGGGATGAGGGAGTAGTTATTTTTCAAGAAGTTTATTTTTAAAACAATATATTAAGAATATTATTTTTTAATTTTATTTTTTTTTTAATATCATACATTAAAAAAAATTTAAATACTTTTTTTAATGCAAAATAAACACACTCTATCCCAAAAAAAATATCTAACATCCTTTGATAGTTTGGTTACGATTGGTTTTTAAAATGTTTTTTATTCATAAATGTATTAAAATAATATTTTTTTTATTTTTTAAAAATTATTTTTGATATCAGTGTATCAAAATAATCTAAAAATACTAAAAAATATTAATTTTAAGTAAAAAAATAAAAAAAATTAATTTTTTTTAAAAATACTTTTAAAACGCAAAATTAAACAGAAGTAATACTGTTAAAACGGTCAAAAACTGGCTATAGCCGGTAAACCAAGAATTTCATTTAGACTGAAATTTGGGTTCATTTCATTTGGCTGAAGTTAACTGTTGCACCTAACCCAAAGTCAGATTCTAACCCTATATCAAACCCAAGTTGGTTTATTTATAGACACAAATTTTGTGAGAGGCCTGCTAGGTTGTGAACTGGTTTACTCCTCCCTCCCTCCCTCCCTCCCTCTCCCCCTCTCTGTCTTTTCTTAGACTATTGTATAGAGAATTCAATGTTTAGAATCTTACTTGATTGGGTAACATGATGTAATGAAAGAAAGAAAGAAAGAAAGAAAAGAGAGGTTTCTTGATTGGTAACTTTCGCTTGTGGGGGGGTTGAGTTTCGTTCTTTTTTTCTCTCTTCTTCTGTTGGTTGTTTCTTTGGATGGGTACAGAGGGAGAAGAGGAAGTAGTCGTGTTGAAATTGGAGAAAGATGGGAGAGACAGTAGAGGGCAGGAGGGGTACCGTTGTATACAGCAAGACTGTACAAGTTGGTCTAGCTATATACATGAAAATTCTTACAGGTGAAAACAAATAAATCTTTGTACTTTTTTAAGTGCACTAACCGTCTCCTCTTGAGCGCCCTCCCCAACCCAAAAGAGAGAGAGAGATCTTGAAACTACGAAGACTTGAGAAGAACAAGAAGAGGACCGACTCCCTTGATCTTAAACAAAGATAGATCTGTTTCCTTTAGAGAAAGTTGTTTTCTTTTTGTTTCAGTACCGCAACCACAATCATCATCAGTCATGAAGAGATCACTAGGCAGCTCTGATTCCCTTGGTGCTTTGATGTCCATCTGCCCATCTGCAGGTTCTTGCGTAGACCCCATCAACTTGATTAATCTCATCTTCTTAATGCTATACTAGCTAATTAGCTCAGACATGCCCAAATGGTGCCATGCTTTTTATTAACTTTCTTTTCCATCTTTCGTGATAGTAACTACTCACCTATCAAAGTTTTGCAATAACCTTTGAATCCAAATGAACAAGTTTTGTTTTTCTTTTTAGGAATTGTCATGCTTCGGACACTACTTTTCACTTTATTCTTTCAAGTATAAAGTTATTATTCATATTCGTATCCACTAATTTATCTTTACTCTTCTTTTGGTTATTTTATAGAGGAACACAGTCCAAGGAACCACACCCATGTTTATAGTAGGGAATTCCAGTCCATGTTGGATGGCTTAGATGAAGAGGGTTGTGTGGAAGAAGCCGGAGGCCATGTTACCGAGAAGAAAAGGCGCTTAAGTGGAGATCAAGTTAAGGCCTTGGAGAAAAACTTTGAGGTCGAAAACAAACTTGAACCTGAGAGAAAAGTTAAGTTAGCCCAAGAACTTGGCTTGCAACCTAGACAAGTCGCTGTTTGGTTCCAAAACCGCCGTGCCCGGTGGAAAACCAAGCAATTGGAGAGAGATTATGGCGTTCTTAAAGCCAATTATGATTCTCTTAAGCACAATTTTGATGCCCTCCAACATGACAATGAAGCTCTACTCAAAGAGGTATATATTTCAAATTTTGTCATCTTTATTTATTTTCTATGAATCAGGACGACAATGAACTGAATCTTTGTGAAGTTTTCGTTAGTGTGATGTCCAAAGGAGTCATTTTTCTTCGTTAATTCTGAAACGAAAGCTGCATACGGCTAGTTTTTAAAAACTCAAGAGAATTCTTGGTTGATCTTTTTTTAATATATTTTTTTTTCATGTTGCAGATAAGGGAACTGAAAGCAAAGCTGAACGAAGAGAACGCGGAGAGCAATGTTTCTGTGAAAGAAGAGATAATTTTGGCCGAGTCAGAAGACAAGATGCCTGAAGAAGATACACCAGCACTCCTTGATTCTGTTGCTGCATCGGAAACAAAAGAGCTGAATTATGAAACCTTCAACAATCACAGCAGTATTAATATTGGACTAGGAGCCTCTCTTTTCCCAGACTTCAAAGATGGGTCATCAGACAGTGACTCAAGTGCAATCTTGAATGAAGATAACAGCCCTAACCCAGCCATTTCCTCATCTGGGATTCTCCAAAGCCAGCTAATGATGTCCCCGCCACCATCTTCATCACTCAGATTCAACTGCTCCGCCTCATCTTCTTCACCATCATCAATGAATTGCTTTCAGTTCTCCAAATCATATCAAACCCAGTTTGTCAAGCTGGAAGAGCACAATTTCTTTAGCAGTGAGGAGGCTTGCAATTTCTTCTCTGATGAGCAACCTCCGAGTCTTCCTTGGTACAGTTCTGATCAATGGAACTAGGAAACAAGGAGGGACAATTACTGAAAATAAGGAAGCGGTAAAATAGTGGGTGGTACCTTAAGAGAGAGAGAGAGAGAGAGAGTTGGCTAAGCTCCAAGGATTTTGTAAAATCGAAGTGGAATATCTATGTAATTTAAAAGCTTATTTGGGTCTCCATGGTGCTAAAAGAGTGAAAAACTTGACTACTACTGGTCCAAGAAGAATATGAGAGAGGAAAAGGAGGATGGGATAGGGGCTAGAATGCCAAAAAAAAAGAAGGGGGACCTAGAAAAGGAAGGCAGAGAAAGAGTCTCCAACGTGGGCTTAGGTGAAAGGTGAGTCAGGTGACGCCTAAATTGTATAATTTGTCACTTAAGCCGTGCGAGGAATGATTAGGTCGTAATTGGGAGTCTCTCTTGCTGTAAGAAAAATAAAAAAATAAAAATGAAAAGGGAAAGGGAAATCTTGGAATCCATGGCGAATAATCATAGCTTCTACTTTTACTTTTGTCTACGCTCTTTTTCTCTTCTTTTAATTGGTAAAATCATAATTAGTAAAATGTAAAGCAAATCTTAATTACCTCCATTTTACGACCATGACCACTAAGATCTAAGTTTTTTTTTTGTTTGTATATTAAACACAAATGGCCAGAGATTTGAATAGTTGTATAGCCGCCATTGTTTCCACTATGAATGCTTTAACCTTCGAAAAATCTAGGCTTGGCTAGCCCCCATACTTCCATCGCTGAAATTAACTGAAGTGGTGTTTAGAATATGCTTTTGAGATAATTTTTGTTTTGACATGGATTAAATTAACATATTTTATAAATTTATTTTTAATATTAATATTTTAAAAAGTTCTAAAAACACAGAAAGATAATTTGAAATAAATAATTTTAATAATTTATAAAATTATGTTCAACCAGGACGCTAAACAGTGTCTCACTCTTTATTATGGAGAAAAGGCGTGGATTCTTGCAAAATTTTGAACCTCCATTCAAGATTTCTTGGGTTAGTTAGCTTTTCATTTTTTTTTTCATTGACTTCATGGAGGGTTTGTTTGACTTTGATAAGGATTTCTAATTGTTGAGAAACTATTAGTAAAAGCTGTTCCAGTAGCAGTTTTATGTTTAAAAAATTATGAAGTTTTTTTCTTATGATTTGGGTTTTCGTTTTTTTTATCATAAATCTTATTTGTTTTTGGATTCTTTTTGTTTAAAATATTAAAATTGTATGGCAACTTTTGAAAACCGCTTTAATTGATTTTCTAAAATTTTGGCAACCGGTTTTCGAGTTTTACTTTCTAGCAAAAAAGTTTTCAAAAGCAAAAACAGGTAATGAAAACTGTACATGATATCAAATAGTACTAACTAATTATTTGAGTCGAACTTCATCGTGGGTAAAATATTTTATTTTTCCTAGAAAAGAATTTTACATAGGCTTTTGTGTCGTGTTTTTATAGATAAAAAAAGTTGAAGTAAAAATAAATAAAAAATCACCATACATACAATCAAATAAATCAAAAATTATCTTTGTTAATAAATTTAAAAAAAATCATAAACAATAATTAAAAATATAAATAGAAATATCAAGAAACGAGTATATATATCAAGATATTTTTAATCTCGTAAAATAGAACATTTACCTAGTTGTGTTTACTAAGTTTATTTATTAAAATAATTTTTTATTCATTCAAGTGATAATTGAAATAGACACGCATATTAAATCGATTGAATAAAATAAAAAGAAAAAAAATATCATACAAGGTTACACATATTAAAAATATTATCTGAAAATAAATATTTTTATTTTTAAAAATAAAGTTCATTTATACAAAAGATTAAAAAAAATTATAGATGAATAAGAGAAATCTATTAAAAAATTAAATACATACAAAATTAAAAAATAATTGTCATGTTCAAAAGAGATATATAAACAAGATAAAAGAAAAGTGGTTTAATTTAAATATAAATAATAAAATAATTTTGAAAACAAAACATATAAAATAAAATCATTGATTTAAAAAAATCAGAAAAAAATAAAAAAGAAAAGGCGGGGCCTAAAAGCCAGGTCATTTAGCATGATCCATTTTGTTAGGACCGCCGCACTTAGACCTTTATTTTTTTATTGCGGCTGGGATGGACAACATGTCGTCCGTTGTTTGAAAAAACAAATATCATGCAACACGTCTTTTAATTTTACCCAAATTCTGGTCACTGTGGTGGACGAAAAATCAGAATTGAAGGTTTTTTTATCTAAAAATTTATTTTCTAACCTTTTTTTTTATAATTCAAAACACCTAGAAAAACACCATATGGACCTTAGTAAACTTGTTCATGGTCTCAAAAAACCACCTCGAAAACCAAAATCAACCCAAAATCAAAAAGTCATCTCAAGCTCAGATTTGTTTTTAGGCACTTTCAAAGGAAAAAAAAACAACTTATATGAACTCTCCTCATCAAATGAAACTATTTTGACACAAATATTGATTGTTTTGAAGGTCAAAATTGATGTTAAAACTTTTTTCTCTTTCTAGCGTCGAAATTCAATGACTTTTTTTTTTCAAATTAAGAACTAAAAAATAACAAAAAAAAATTTTTACCAAAAATTAATTGAAAAACAATGAAGGAGTAAACATGTATAATTTATAAAGTTCGAGAACTAAATTAAATTTTTATATGAAACCATCACTCTTTTATAATATTTTTTTCTACTTTAGTCCCTGTATTATACATAATCAAGTTTAATAACTATGAATTTGTAAAAAACAAAAAATTATAAAATCGAAAATTTTATTTGTGGCCACTGCTATACACAGGCAAGATTGTACGAACCAAGAGTTCCTGCATGAAAAAACTGAGTTTTTTCAAAATATTCGGTAAAATAGTACAACTGAAAAATTATTTATAAAAATATAAATAAG